>Ga0209443_1000040_pt1 | contig 72199 bp, 56 predicted proteins | sample LauGreBMM110DCMD_2_FD_187571 | JGI IMG/M metagenome (GOLD analysis project Ga0209443, IMG submission 187571) | Freshwater lake microbial communities from Lake Michigan, USA - Su13.BD.MM110.DCMD (SPAdes) (version 2) | ecosystem: Environmental > Aquatic > Freshwater > Lake | place: Lake Michigan... | reverse complement strand
GCGCCAGACCGAAGCCAATGCGACCGCTCCGACGAGACCGACCCAGAACCACTCGCTTTGCATGGACACGAAGCCGCGGTACGCGGCTGCTTTTCTCGGGGGGGGACGGGTTGTAACATCGGCAAAAACACCGATCAAGGACAAGACCGAAGAAGATCTCGGGTGTGATCTGAAGTGGCGGACAGGACGCGGAAGAGGCACCGCGCAGGGCTCTGCCGGGGGGCGGACTTTCCAGTCCGCCCGACGCTTCTCGGGGGCGAGGCCAGCCGGGCCAGCACTCTGGAACGGACAGTCTCTCACACACGAGGTCGCGGATTCTTTGACGAACTGCCGATGAGGGGGCCCACGGTGGCAATTTGCCGTCGCCGTGCTCGTCGCCTTCGTCCAAAGTCGGTGCCTGTGCCTGATTCCTCCGCCTCGCTCTGGCGCGCGCTCGACGACCGTCGCCGATTGTTCCTCATCTCCGGTCCTTGCGTGATCGAGAGCGAGGCGCTGTGCCTGCAGATCGCGCGCAAGCTCAAGGCGGCCTGCGCCAAGCTCGGCGTGACCTACATCTTCAAGGCCAGCTTCGACAAGGCGAACCGCTCCTCCGGCAAGTCGTTCCGCGGTCCCGGCTTGTCCGAGGGGCTCGCGACCTTGGCGCGCATCCGCGAACGCGTCGGCGTGCCGGTGCTGACGGATGTCCACACCGAGCAGCAGGCGATCGCCGCGGCCGAGGCGGTGGACATCCTACAGATCCCGGCGTTCCTGTGCCGGCAGACCGACCTCATCCACGCCGCGGTCGCCACCGGCGCGATCGTGAACATCAAGAAAGGCCAGTTCCTCGCGCCGCAGGACATGGGCAACGTGGTCAAGAAGGCCGCCGAGGCCGCTCCCGGCGGCAAGGCCAAGATCCTGCTCACCGAGCGCGGGACGACCTTCGGCTACCAGAACCTCGTCGCCGACATGCGCGCGATGCCCATCCTCGGCGGCTTCGGCCATCCGGTCGTCTTCGACGCCACCCACTCGGTGCAGTTGCCGGGCGGGGCGGGGGACCGTTCGGGCGGACAGCGCGAGTTCGCCCCGGTGTTGGCGCGCTGCGCCGTGGTGGCCGGCGCGGACGGATTGTTCATCGAGACGCACCCGGATCCCGACCAGGCGTTGAGCGATGGACCCAACATGGTCCCGCTGGCCGAGATGCCCAAACTGCTCGCTCAGCTCGTCCGGCTGCGCGCCGCGCTGCGGGGTTGAATGGATGCCATGGAGCCCGCGTCTTGACGTGGCGCTCCGTTGCTCGCAAAAAGACGCATCCATGAACCGGTCCTTCGTTCTCCTCCTCGCCGTGCTCGCCTTCGTCGCCTCTTCCGCGGGGCGCGCGGCGGATGCCACGAACGAGGTCTCCATCTTCACCGACAAGCGGTTGGAGGACGCCGTCCGCCAGCAGGTCTTCGCCAAGCGCTACACGAATTCCCCGATCACCGCGGCCGATGTGGTGAGCGTCTCCACCATCAACGCCAACGGACGCGGCATCACCGATCTCTCCGGTCTGGAGCACTGCAAGGCCTTGGCCTCGGCGGATCTTGCCGGCAACCAGATCACCGATCTCGCCGCGCTCAAGGGCATGCGCCAGCTCCAGTACCTCAACCTCGCGACCAACCGGATCAAGGACCTGCGGCCGCTCGCGACCATCCCGGCGCTCCAGTACATCGAGCTCTCGCACAACCAGGTGACGGACATCGCGCCTCTCGCCGGATCGACCAACCTCGCCAGCCTCTACCTCGGGCGCAACAAGCTGAAGTCCCTCGGCGCGGTCACCAACCTGCCGCGGTTGGTCTCCCTGCACGCCGAATTCAACCAGGTGTCGTCCGTCGCCGGGTTCCAGAACCTCCGGGGCCTCTCGACCTTGTCGTTGTCGCACAACCGGGTCTCGGACATCGCACCGCTCGCGTCCTTGCGCGCGCCGACCTACCTGTTCCTCGACTTCAACAAGATCAAGGACCTAGCGCCCTTGCACGCGGCGCTGACCAACGACCTGGCCGGACCGAAGAACTTCGCGCCGTTCGTGAACCTGTACCTCCACGACAACCCGTTCTCCTCGGCGAGCAAGAAGCTCCTCGCCGGTTGGAAGAAGCTCGGCCTCCGCGTGGATGATTGAACCGGAGCCAACGGAGACCGCCCTGTCCTCGACTCTCAGCAACCATCGACACAAACACCGCATGAAACCCATCAAACCCCTGATCACGTCCGTCCTCCTCGTCATGACCGCCCTCGCCGCTGCCACGTCGTCCGTCCGTGAGATCTCCGTGAAGGACATCGAAGGCAAGGCCACCTCGCTCGCCGCCTACAAAGGCAAGGTCGTGCTCGTGGTCAACGTCGCCTCCAAGTGCGGCCTCACGCCGCAGTACTCGGCCCTCGAAGCGACCCACAAGAAATTCAAGGCCAAGGGCTTCACCGTCGTCGGCTTCCCCTGCAACGATTTCGCCGGACAAGAGCCCGGCACCGCCGAGGACATCAAGACGTTCTGCAAGACCAAGTACGACGTGTCGTTCCCGCTCATGGAGAAGCTCCACGTCAAGGGACCGGAGCAGCATCCGCTCTACGCCGCGCTCACCGGCCCGGGCGCCAAGTTCCCGGGGGATGTCGAATGGAACTTCGGCAAGTTCCTCGTCGGCAAGGACGGCACCGTGCTGAAGCGGTTCGCCCCGAAGACCACCCCCGACGCGCCCGAGGTCATCGCCGCCATCGAAGAGGCGTTGAAGGCCAAGTGACGCGGCGGCGGCGCGTCCGCTCCTGCATGCCTGCCCGGTGGGCCGAAAGGCCGCCGGGCTTTTGCATGCCCGCCCGGGCCGGCCTTCCGCCTTCAGAGCGGTCCGCGTATCACAGGCGGTCGTTGTCGATCAGCCGGGTCTTCCCCAACCGGACCGCGAGCGCCATGCGGGTCCCGCGGGTGACCGTGGCCACGGGCTCCAAGGTCTTGGCGTCGAAGAAGGCCACGTAGTCGAGGCGCGCCGCCGGTCGCGTCGCGATCAGCCGGGCGACCGCCTGGGTCATCTCAGCGGCGGGGACCGGATTTTTCGCGACCGCCCGTTTCGCGGCATCGAGCGCGCGCCGGAGCACCGTGGCCTGGGCGCGCTCTTCCGTGGAGAGATAGGCGTTGCGCGAACTCATCGCGAGGCCGTCTTTCTCTCGTAGGGTCTTGGCGACCACGATCTTCAGCGGGAAATCCAGATCGGTCGTCATGCGGGTGATGACGGCGGCCTGCTGCCAATCTTTCGCGCCGAACACCGCCACATCGGGCAGGACGCAGTTGAAGAGCTTGGCGACCACGGTGGTGACGCCCCGGAAATGGGTCGGCCGCGACGCGCCTTCCATGCCTTGGGTGAGCCGTTCCTCGACGACATAGGTCGAGTACCGGCTTTCGGACTTGCCCGGGTACATCGCGGCGTCGGACGGCAAGAACACGGCGTCCACGCCTTCCGTCCGGCACAGCGAGTAGTCGCGTCTGAGGTCGCGAGGATACTTGGCCAGGTCCTCGGTCGGCGCGAACTGCGTCGGGTTGACGTAGATGCTCACGACCACGATGCCCTGCGGGCCGACGAGCCGCCGGGCCTCGCGCACCAAACTCATGTGGCCATCATGGAGATAGCCCATCGTGGGCACGAAACCGATGCGCCGATCTGTGCGCCGCCACGCCAGTGCCGCCCGTTGCATGGAGCCCACCGTCCGGATTGTCTGCATGGCGCGGAGGATGCGGCCGGGGCCTGTTTTGCCAACGCGATTGTGCGAAGGCATGGGCACCACCTCGGTCGGTCACTGACGCGACCCGCCCGAGGATCAGGCGACGGACGTCGACGAGGGAGCCGCGAGCGTGCGGCGGGCGAGGTCTTCGATCGTCACGCCGCCCGCCTGGGCGTCCTCGGCGGCGAGGATGCCGTCGAACTCCAGCTTCACCAGCGGTCGGGCCGCGTCCGCGTGGGTCGCCAGGTCGTGGCCTTGGCCGGCGCGGAGCGCGCGCAGGACGTCCCGGGCGGTGATCTGGGCGAGGGGCCGCCCCGGAGCGTAGCCGGTCTCCACGCCGGCGACCTCGACGACGAGGTCCGCCGCCACGAGACCTTGGAGCAGGTCCTTCGTCAGCTTGGGCGGGACGCCGAAGCGGTCGGCGAGCTGCGAGGCGTTGGCGGGTTTCTCGCCCTTCAAAAAGCGTTCGCCCAGATGGGTCATCAGCCGTAGCGCGATGAACTCGCGTCCTTGCTGGTGCACCCGTCCGGCGCGGCGTTCCTGGAGATAGGCGTGGCGATGCTGGAAGACGTAGGCCGTCTGCGACCCGAAGAGCAGGATGATCCACGAGAAGTACATCCCGACGAGGAAGAGCGGCACGATGCCAAGCGATCCGTAGATCGCGTTGTAGGTGACGACCTTGGAATTGTAGAAGGCCGACAGCCGGCCGTTCAGGGTCCAGAGCGCCGCCGCGACGAGTCCGCCGACCAGCGCGGCCTGCCATTCCACGCGGGTGTTCGGCATCCAAAGGTACAGCGCCGCGAACGCCACCCCCATCAGCGCGATCGGGAAGAGGAACGAAAAAGAGGACAGCATCTGGCCCAAGAAGGTCTTCTGGCCCCAGTTCGCCGAGAGGTTCATGAACGGTAGGTAATCGACGTAGTTCGCGCCCTTGGCCAGCAGCACCACCACCGGGCCGAGCGTGATCACCGCCCAGTAGAGCACGATGCTCATGAACCACGACCGGCCGCGCGCGACACCCCAGATGTCGTTGAAGGCCGCTTCGACCGTCCGCATGAGCGAGATGGCCACGAAGAGCAGGCCGGCCATGGCCGTCGCTCCGATGGTGCCGAAGCGGATGTTTCCGACGAACTTCACGATCTCGTCGGCGACCTTCGCGCGCGGTTTTGCGACCGCCTTCTTGTTATCCAGGGTGCTATCGTCGGACACCGAGGCCGCGGCGGATCCGGCAGCCGTCGGCTGCGTCCCTGCGTGCGCGTCGTCCTCGGCGAGGCCGAGCGAAGGGGCGACGTTGCGGATCGCGGTGTCGATGAGTTCGAGCAGTTTCTCCTTCTGCTTCTCCTCGTCTCGCGGAAGGAAGAGCGTCGCCACGCTGATCGAGACCGCGAGCAACGGCACCAAGGCCAGCAGCGTCGTGTAGGCCAGCGCGGAAGCTCGGACCGGGCAGCGGTTCCGCAGGAAGTTGCGCCCGACCAGGATCCAGAAATGGGCGAACCGCTGGGTCGGGTTCAGCCGCGGCTCCTGCTCGGCCACCGCGTCCTCGTCGATGAGGGTCTGCATCTCGGCCTGGAAGCGCTGGAATTTGCCGGCGGTCGGATCCGTCATGGGCGCAGCCTATCCATCATGCAGGGCACGGCAATCCGCAGATTCCAGGGTCCTCGTCCAGCGCGCTTTTCTCCCGGGGCTCCCCTGTGGCAGCCTCGCGCCATGCAGATCCAGTGCGGCATCATCACCATCTCGGACCGGGCCTCGCGCGGCGAGTACGAAGACCTCGGCGGACCGGCGCTCAAGCAGGCCGCGGCCGGCCACGGATGGCAGGTGGCCGGGGAAGCCGTGGTGCCGGACGAGAAGAGCGCGATCCAACGCGCCGTCCGTGAGCAGATCAACCAAGGCTGCGCGCTGGTGCTCACCACCGGCGGGACCGGTGTCGCCCTGCGCGACGTGACTCCCGAGGCCGTCCTGGAGATCGCCGACCGCGAGATCCCGGGTTTCGGCGAGGCGATGCGGATGCGTTCGCTGGCGATCACGCCGAACGCGATCCTGTCGCGCGGCCTCGCTGCCGTCGTGGGTCGGACGCTGGTGATCTGTCTGCCGGGCAAACCGAGCGGCGCGGTGGAATGCCTCGGCTTCGTGGTCGGCGCCGTCCCTCACTGCGTGAAGGTGCTCCAGCAGGTGCCGACCAGCTGCTGACGGCGACGGCGCGACGCCGCGACGACGCGACGACGTCGGCGGCTCCACCGACGACCGGCATGTCGTCCGTCAATAATCGTAGAGCCCGCCGTCCTTGGAATAGCCGCCGCCTCCTCCGCCGCCGGGACCGCCATCGTCGCCCATCGCGCCGCCGAGCACATCGCCCATGTCTTCCTCGATCTTGTCCGGGTCCTCGCCGGCCTCGAGGCGCTTGATGGCGACATCCATCTCCTTGGGCATCGTGCCGTCGGGCATGATGTCCTTCATCTTCCGGAGCATGTGCGCCATATGCTTCGGGTCGTTCTCGTCGAGGTGGGCCATGTCGCGCTCCATGTCGGCCATCGCCCGCTCGACGCGCGGATCGTCGAGGTCGGGCATGGGCGGACCGCCGGCATCGTCGCCGGCCGGTTGCGACGCGGGTTCGGCGACGCCCTTGGGCATGGCGAAGACGCTCATCTCCTTCGTGAGCTTCTTGCTGCCGCACTTCGGGCAGGCCGGCGTGTGGGACGGGCGGACGCGCTGCGAAAGGAAGCTGTAGACACGTCGGCATCGCGGACACGCGAACTCGTAGATCGGCATGCGCGCAGTGTCGGAGCCGCGAGCGGAGCGTCAAGCATCGCGGCCCCTCGGTGACCGCCGTTTGCTGACAATTTTGATGACACCCCGCTTCGTTCGTTCGGATGGGCCGGGACAGCGTGGTTTGAGGCAACGACGTCGGGATAGAGGGTTGCCGCCGCGCCCAGTCGCCCGATGCATGCCGAGAGGGAACTTAGGGTCCGCAAATGGTCGACGGCAGTAATTTGTACAGTCTGATCGCGTCACCTAAGCGTAAAATGCGCGGAAGTGATTTTTATGTTGACTATCACTAATTTAATTATATTAATCACTAAAAATAGTGTCATCCAAGCAGACTTTCCCGATTTCAATTCTTACAATGAATCCATCCACCAAGGCCCTCCGATGGGCGGCTATCGCCGCCTTCGCCCTCACCACCACCGCCGCCCAAGCCGCGACCTTCGACCTCAACTACACCGGAAATTTCATCATCGGCACCACGCTCGATGGTGTCTCGCTGGCATCCAACACGCCCTTCTCGATAACGGCCACTTTCGATGGCGACCCCTCGTTGAATAAGTTTACTACTTTTTCTGGCATTGGGATTTTCGAGATCACAGCCCTCTCGCTGACCCTCACCGGCTATGGCACCTATGCCGCGGTTACTGGCCCCGACCTGAATGTCTTTTTGCAAATTAGTCCCTCAACGAGAAGTGCAGGACTTTCGGAGGGGAGTGGGCTTGGGAGTAGACTCTATTCATCATTTAATAATAATTCAGATCCAAGCTTTGATCCAGCCGCCCCCAGTCCATTCAGCTTTTCTGATTATTCTTCTAGCTTTTCTAGCTATACCATCCCCTTGTCGGGTGTTTCCGCCGGGTTGGCGATTAACGGCTTTGGTATATCTTCTGCGACGGCTTCCATCACGGCTGCCGCCGTGCCCGAGCCTTCGGAGTACGCAGCGGTGACCGGGCTGGCACTCGGCGTTTTCGCTCTGGTGCAGCGCCGCCGCAAAGCCGCCGGGCGCTGAAACGTCCCCCCCCCGCCAACTTTTCCGAGCTCAGCCCCGCCCCCAAGGCGGGGCCTTTTCATAGAGTGGCCGAGGGATGGTGGCCTCACGAAGCCATCGCGCGGGTGACATCGCGGCGCCCTCGGGAGGGAGGGTTGCCGCCGCGCCCAGTCGCCCGATGCATACCGAGAGGAAACTTAGGGTCCGAGAGTAGTCGGCAGCAGTAATGTTTACGGTCCAATGATATCCGTTAAACGTGACACAAAATAAGTTGATTTTTGGAACGGCGTACACGCCGTCCCTCGGAATAGAAGGCCTCCCAGCACAGCCTCAAGTTCATCCGCTGGCTACGTCGCTCCCTCCGCGACAAACTCACGGAACACGCTGCCCTGCCACTCCTCAGGGCCCTCTATGCCTGCGTCATAGCCACGCCGCATGGACACCGTTCCCGCGACAGTAAGACGGCCCGGTTCCACCTGGCCGCGGAAGCGGAGGAAATGTAAAGGCACCACGGCGGCCGGAACTGGGGCTGACGGGTACCTGCCGCGTTCAGCAGCTTCAAGGGCTTCGCCGGACGGAAAGTCTCGAATCGGGCAGGAGAGGCTTCCGGTACGGGCGTCTGGGGGCCGGGCCGGATGCCTCGGATGCCTTCTTCCGCCGCTGCGCTACGTGGTCGGCTCGAAGCGTGCTACTTTCAGCTTGTCGAAATCGCGGTCGAACGATGCGACCGGGACTTTCTCCTCGACCGCGCCGGCGGCGAGGAATGCATCGGCAAAGCCCACATTGGCGGCTTGCAGGCGTTCCAAGGCAGTGAGCACTTGGATTTCATCGCGGAGTCGCACGCCGTGTTGTTGCAGCAGGAGGGAGAGTTTCTCGGCGGCTGCCTTGCGGTCCACACCGTAGAACGACACCAAGGTGTAGAAGGTCTCGGCGACGATGACGGGGGAGACGTCGAGGGTGATCTCACCGGCGGCGGCTTGGGCGAAAAGCTTCCGCACGGCTGCCGCCTGCGAAGCCGGTTCACCGGAGAGAAAGCGGAGCAGGATGTTCGTATCGACCAGATAGCGGGCGTTGCTCATTGCTTGCCCTTGGTCGCGGCTTCGCGGGCGATGGCTTCGCGGGCGGCCTGTTTCTCGGTCCGGGTGTCCGCCACCGGTCGGTTGAGCGTGAGGCTGCCGAACAACTCGTCCAGCCGGGGGACGGGCCGGATGACAGCGGAGCCATCCTGGCGGACCTCGTAGGACACGCGCTGGCGCGGCAGCAGGCCGAGCGCCTGCCGCACCGCCAAAGGGATGGTCGTCTGGAACTTGTCGGTGATGGTCGATTGCGTCATGCTTACAGCATACCACAACGCATCGCATTGTGCAATAGCCTTGCATTGTTTGTGGCTAACGCCGCCCCACGAGGCCTGCCGCCTACGATTCCGCGAGAATCTGCCTTCTCTTCTCCGCCAGTTCCTCTTCCGAAATGAGGCCGCGTTGGCGGAGTTCCGCCAACTTGGGCAACCGTTCCTCGGTTGAGGACTTTCGGGCCGTATTGCTCGTCGAGACGGGCTTCGCCGGAATCACCTCTTCGGCCATCAGGATGGGTTGCGTGACGGGCGGCCTCGTCTGGCGGGGCGGGGCGGCATCCGCCGTCACGGTCCTGACGGGCACGGGCGTTGCGGCGGCGAGGAAACCGATCACCGCCTCGACGGCCGAGACCCGCCGGCCGGTCTCCATCTGGAGATCGGCCAAGAGGTCGCGGATGGCGAGGGCGTCCTGCGCCTGCTTCGGGCTGAGGAAGGGGACCTGCGAACCCTGGGTCAGTTCCGCGGCGAGATTTTCGGCGGACTCACGGGCACCGCCAGTGCCGGCGAAGCGGGGGAACGAGCGCATCTGCCGCCGGCCTGCGGAGCGTCAAGCGACGCGGTAGGATATACGGCCCTCGCAAGGCGGATAGACTCGGGCGAGGACGGGGCCGTTCTTGCGATGGCGTACCTTGAAGGGCCATCTCACCTCAGCAGGGGGAACCAAGGGCCGATTCTGTGTCGAGATTGTGTCGGAGATACCCGAAACCTCGATTTTATTGGAAAAGTGGCTCCAGAGGTAGGACTTGAACCTACAACCCCACGGTTAACAGCCGCGTGCTCTACCATTGAGCTACTCTGGAACTCGGCAACGGGCGCGCAACGTAGCGGTGCGTTTTCGGTACCGTCAAAAGGTTTTTTGCTTTTCTCGGTGCTCAGGCTTCACGCCATCGCTGCGCGATCGGGATGCGACGCCCGACACCGAACGCTTTCGTCGTCACCTTGAGCCCGGGAGCGGCCTGCCGGCGCTTGTATTCCGCACCGTCGATGAGGCGGACCACACGCCGGACCGCGGCCTCGCCGTGGCCGTCCGCGATGAGCTGCGCGGTGGACCGCGACCGCACGACGTAGCCTTCCAGGATCGCATCGAGCACCTCGTAGGGAGGCAGGCTGTCCTGATCGGTCTGGTCGGGCCGGAGCTCCGCGCTGGGCGCCTTGGTGATGCTGGCCGATGGGATGACCTCGCGGTCGCGGTTGATCCAGCGCGCGAGCCGGTAGACCATCGTCTTGGGCACGTCGCTGATGACGGCGAGGCCTCCGCACATGTCGCCGTAGAGCGTGCAGTAACCCACGGCCAGCTCGCTCTTGTTGCCGGTGGTCAGGAGCAACGAGCCGAACTTGTTCGACATGGCCATCAGCACCACGCCGCGGAGCCGGGCCTGGAGGTTCTCTTCGGTGGTGTCCTCCGCGCGGCCGGCGAAGAGCGGTGCGAGCTGCTGCTTCACCGCCGCGAAGGGTTCCTGGATGGGGACGACATCGTAGGCGATGCCCAAGTTGACGGCGAGGGCCTGGGCGTCGTCGAGGCTGCCTTGCGAGCTGAACCCGGAGGGCAGCGCGAGGCCGCGCACGTTCTCCTTGCCCAATGCCTCCGCCGCGAGCACCGCGACCACGGCGGAATCGATGCCTCCGCTGAGGCCGAGCACCGCGGAGTTGAACCCGCATTTGTGCAGGTAATCGCGGGTGCCGAGAACGAGCGCGCGAAAGAGCAGGTCCTCGTCGGCGTAGGTCCGCGGGGTGGCGCCGCCCCGCAGGTCGGTCTCGATGACGCGGAAGTCTTCTGTGAACGCCTCGGCCTGAGCGATCAGGCGCCCTTCGGCGTCGACCACCAGGCTCTGCCCGTCGAAGACCAGTTCATCGTTCCCGCCGACGAGGTTGCAGTAGACCACCGGTCGCCCGATCTTCGCGGCGAGGCTGGAAAGCATCGCATGACGGGTCTTCTCCTTGCCGAGATGCCACGGAGAGGCGGAGAGATTGAGGATGACCTCGGCCCCGGCGCCGGCGAGAGCGACGGCGGGGTTCGGCCGGTAACGTCGTTCCGGCCAGAAATCTTCGTCGTTCCAGACGTCCTCGCAGATGGTGATGCCCAGCTGGCGTCCGCGGAACGCGACCGGCGTGTTGTCCGTCGCGGGCTCGAACCAGCGGTCCTCGTCGAAGACGTCGTAGGTCGGGAGCAACGTCTTGTCGCGCGTGGCGACGACCTGGCCGTCGGCAAGCAGCGCGGCGGAGTTGGTGAGGCCCCGACCGGGCCGGCGGGCGCTCTCCCCGACGAAGCCGACCAGCAGACCCACCTCGCCGGTCGCTGCCGCGACGCGCCGTAGCGCCGCTAGGTTGGCCTCGACGAAGGCCGGCTTGAGCAGGAGGTCGCGCGGCGGATATCCGACCAGGGAGAGCTCGGGGCAAAGGACGAGATCGGCGCGGGCTTCCACACCGCGGCGGTAGGCGGCCAGGATCTTGGCCTCGTTGCCGGCCAGGTCGCCGACGACGGTGTCGATCTGCGCGAGTGCGATGCGCATGGGGTCTCGTGGGTTCAGCGCAGCACGGCCTTGGCACCGAAGACATCCCGGAGCGATCCGCGTTCGGCGCTGATCGGGGTGCCCGGCCCGATGCCGTGGCGGGTGAACCAATCCGGTGCCGTCTCCAGCACGAACTGGATGTCGGCGGAAGCGGATGGCACCGGCGTGACCTCTTGCTTCTTGAGCTGCACGATCTCCTTCACCACGCCCTCGGTGTCGATGTAGGCCGCGGCGATGTCGAAGCCCACGTTCTTCATGTAGAACGACCGCCGGTCGCCGCCGCCGAAGACGAAGAGCATCGCTTCTTCCGGCCCGACTCCGTCGCGGTGCATCATCCCGGTCGCCACTTGCGCCAGCGTGGTGCAGACGAAGGCGCGGACCTCGGTGGGGCCGATGTAGAGCGTACTGGTCGGCTCCTTGGGCAGAGCGTGGTCGAGGTGGTAGACCGGTTCCGCGCCGGCGGAAGCGGGGGCGGTGCCGGCCGGCGTGGCCGGAGCGTCAGCAGGACGGCTCGCCGCCGCGGGGGAAGGGGACGAGAGGCCGGTCGAAGCCGTCTTCTCGCAGCCGGCGGCGAACACCGCGCCGAGAAGCAACCCAAGGAACCAAAGCGGACGCATGGGTTGAACGTGCGAGACGGAGCCGGGGAAGGCAACTGTGCGCCTTCTTGAGCGCCTTCTTGCGATGGCCTCGGAGCGACACTCCAGGGGACGGAGCGCAGAACCACGTGTTTTCAGGATGGCGGTCTTTCCTGTCTACCCCACGGCACCCGTGCCCATCGCCCGGCCTCGCCGGCCCGGGACGGCGGACCCTCAGTTTCCGCGATCTGCGCCACGAGAGGCCGCCGCTTCCGGTGCATCCGGGTGCGATCAAAAGTGGCGGACAGTCGAGGTGGTGTGAGGGAAGATTCCAGTAGGCGTGGGCGTGCCCGAGGAGGTCGGCGCGGGCGACGCGGAGGCCGAGCAAGGCCTCGGCGTCGGGTTCGGGCTCTTCCCCCGAGAGTCCGTGGTCGCGGAGGTCGGCAGCGACTTTCGACCCGTGGAAGTCGCCTGAGCGGGCCCCGCAGGACAAATGGGGCCGCGCGGCAGCGCGGACCCTACCGACGAGGGTAGGGACGGGCTGCCGCCCGTCCGTGACTTTTCCCCGCGTCGACGGCATCAGCAGCACGCCGAAGCGAGCCGCGGCCACGGGCCCCGCCCCGTCGGGAGTTCCACCTCCAGGCGTCTGGACCGCACACCCTGCCGGGCCGCGCGGACGCGCGATCCCGGACACGACATGCTAAGACTTCGAACGCGCTGTGCGATGCCTCCCAAGCCGAGGGCAACTCGGCCACACAGATCACAATTCCGCGCCACATCCGCCGACGGGTCCGCCACTTCCGATCACACCCCTCGTCCCCCCAGCACGGCTTGCCTCAGCGACGACGCTTACGCACGGTATGCCCCATGCCATCGCCGTCCCCGGAACCTCCCGCCGATGATGCGGTCATCGCCCGGGCGTTGCGGCGTTCGCTGGCGGTGCTGCTCGTGCTGGCGGTCTCGGCAGGAGCGGTCGTCCTCGGGATCACCCGGCGTCCGGCCCCGCCCGCTTCGCAGCAGACCGCGCTGGCCGCACCGCTGCCGGCGGCGGCTCCGGTGCCGGTGCCGACCGTGAAGTTCACCGACGTCACCGCCGCGGCAGGGATCACCTTCCGGCACAGCAACGGGGCGCGCGGCGAGAAGCTGTTGCCGGAGACGATGGGCGGCGGCGTGGCGTGGATCGACTTCGACGCCGACGGCGATCCGGACCTGCTCTTCATCAACTCGACGTCCTGGCCCGACGACCCGCGGCGCGCGGAGGGACGACCGGCGCCCACGCTTTCGTTGTGGCGCAACGACACCCCGCGGGGTGGTGCGCCGAAGTTCACGGATGTCACCGCCGGTTCGGGCCTGGACGTGGAGCTCTACGGCATGGGAGCGGCCTGCGGCGACTTCGACAACGACGGGCTCGTGGATATCTTCGTCACCGCGGTCGGCACCGACCGGCTGTTCCGCAACCTGGGCGGCGGGAAGTTCGCCGACGTCACGGCCGCGGCCGGCGTGGGCGGTCCGCCGGAGGCGTGGAGCACGGCGGCGGCCTGGCTGGATGTCGACAACGACGGCGATCTGGACCTCTTCGTCGCCGGCTATGTCCGCTGGTCCCCTCAGCTCGACCGCGAGGTGAACAACCAGTTGGTCGGCGTCGGGCGCGCCTACGGGCGGCCGTGGAACTTCCCCGGCGCCCTGCCGCGGCTCCACCGCAACGACGGGGCGGGGCGGTTCACCGATGTCTCCGCCGCTAGCGGCCTCCAGATCAGGAACCCGGCGACCGGATTGCCCATGGCCAAGACGCTCGCCGTCGCTCCCATCGACCTGAACCAGGACGGCTTCATGGACCTCGTCGTGGCCAACGACACGGTGCAGAACTTCGTCTTCACCAACCGCCACGACGGCACCTTCGCCGAGGTCGGGCGAGAGAGCGGCATCGCTTTCGACCCCTACGGGCAGGCGCGCGGGGCGATGGGGATCGACGCCGCGCGCTTTCGCAACGATGAGGCGCTCGGCATCGCCATCGGCAACTTCGCCAACGAGATGAACGCGCTCTACGTCTCGCGTCCCTCGGCGCGCGATCAGCTGCTCTTCACCGACGAGGCCATCACCGAGGGGCTCGGACCCGCCAGCCGTCAGCTCTTGAAGTTCGGGCTCTTCTTCTTCGATTACGATCTCGACGGCCGGCTCGACGTGCTCACGGCCGACGGGCATCTCGAGGAAGAGGTCGAGAAGATCCAGGCCGGCGTGCGCTACCGCCAACCGGCGCAGCTCTTCTGGAACGCCGGCGGCGCGACCGGCGCGACCTTCGTCCCGGTGGACGCGACGCATGCCGGCGCCGATCTGTTCCAGCCGCTTGTCGGACGCGGAAGCGCCTACGCGGACTTCGACGGCGACGGCGATCTGGACGTCGTGATCACCCAGATCGGCGGGCCGCCGGTGCTCCTCCGCAACGACCCGCATCTGTCGCACCACTGGATCCGCCTGAAACTGATCGGACGGCGGGCCAACCGCGACGCGATCGGGGCCTGGGCCACCGTGAAAGCCGGCGGAAAGACGATGGCGCGCCAGGTCATGCCGACGCGCAGCTATCTTTCGCAGAGCGAGCTCGTGATCACGTTCGGTCTCGGGGATTCGACCCGGGTGGACCGGGTCTCGGTGGCGTGGCCTGGCGGACGGACGCACACGGTGTCCGGCGTCGCGATCGACACGGTGACCGAAGTGCGCGAGCCGTGAGCCGCCCCTTCTGGGGCGCGCTGCGGGCGGGACTTCACCGGATCGACACCCGCATCGCCGATCCAAAGGCTGGCCAATGGCGCGGGATCCTGGAAATCTCAAATCCTATGTCTTGGCTCTCGGGGTCCTTGTCGCGCGTCGGTGGTGCGCTGCGTTCGTTGGCAACGGTCGGTGGGGTCGCCGTGGCCGTCGGGGTCGGCTCGTCGGCGATGGCGGCCGAGGCGCCGGCGATGGGCCGGCGGGTCGTGCTGGTGGTGTTCGACGGCATGCGGCCGGACTTCATCACCCCGCAATACGCGCCGAACCTCTACTCGCTGGCGACGAACGGCGTGTTTTTCCGGAAGCATCACCCGGTCTTCGTGAGCACCACCATCGTCAACGGCACCTCGCTCGCCACCGGCACCCATCCGGGCCGCAGCGGCATCCTCGCGAACAGCGATTTCCGGCCCGCGTTGAACTCGCAGACCGCGGTCGCCTCCGAGGGGCTGGACACCGTCCGGCGCGGCGACCAGCTCTCGGGCGGCCGGTACATCGCCGCCGACACCGTGGCCGAACTGATCCAGGACGCGGGTTTCCACACCTACATGGCCGGCACGAAGGGCGTGGCGCTGATGCACGACCGTTCGCCGCGGCGGACCGACACCGCGGCGCACAGCAACTCGGTCACGCTCTTCCGCGGGTTGACGCTCCCGCGGGCGGCGCTCGCTCCGTTGACCAAGCTCAACGACGACAAGGTCTTCCCCGACACCTACACCTCCCCGAACGCCGCTTCGGACGGATGGACCACCAAGGCGCTTGTCCACGGCCTGTGGAAGAAGGGCATCCCGAAGTATTCGATGCTCTGGCTGAGCGATCCGGACATCACCCAGCACGCGAAAGGCGTCGGCGCGCCGGAATCGCTCGCGGCCATCGCGGAGAGCGACAAGAACCTCGGTGAGCTGGTCAAGGTGCTGAAAGAGAAGGGCGTCTTCGATGACACCGACATCATGGTCGTCTCCGACCACGGTTTCTCCAGCACCATCCGCAGCGCGGACATCGCTGATGCGCTCAAGAAACGCGGCCTGAACGCGCAGAGCAGCTTCAACAACCCCGAACCGGGCGACGTGGTGGTCACCGCACTGGGAGGCGCCGCGCTGATCCATGTCATCGACCATCGGGAGGATATCGTGGCCAAGACGGTCGAGACGCTCCAGACATCGGATTTCACCGGCGTGATCTTCTCGCGCCTGCCGCGCGAAGGAACGTTCCCGCTCTCGGCCGTCCACTATCCGGGGGGCACGAACGCGCCGGACCTCGTCGTCTCGATGCGCTGGATGCCGGACCGTGCCGAATCCGGCGCGCCGGGGCTCATCATCGCCACCGGCGGCGGCAAGGGCACCGGCACCCACGGTTCGCTCAGCCGCTACGACATGAACAACACGCTCGTCGCCTCGGGCCCGGGATTCCGTCGCGGTTTCGTGTCCGAGACACCGAGCGGCAACATCGACGTGGCGCCGACCCTCCTCCATCTGCTCGGCATCCAGTCGCGTGAACCGATGGACGGTCGCGTCCTCCGCGAGGCCCTGGCCGGCCATGTAGGACCGGGGCCGGAGGCGAAGCACAGCCAGCTCGAGGCCGGCCGGAAGATCGGGTTCCTGCGTTGGGACCAATACCTCAAGATCTCCGAGGTCGACGGCTCGACCTACTACGACGAAGGCAACGGCGATCTGAAGGTCGAGTAGGGTGCGATGGCGGTGGCGGGACGGGGCCGGAAGACAGGAGCACGGACACGGTGGATCGTCCCGGGGCGTTCGGTTTCACCGAGGCCCCAAGGGTCGGCTTCCGGTCCCGCTCCACCTGCGGGACGGCAGGGGCGACGGGAGAACGCAGCCTCTGCCGCTGCGATGGGGGCTTCGCGGCACGGCCACCTCCGCGGTCCATCCGCTGAACTTCCGCTTGCCACCGGACGCGCCTTCCCCAACCTCCGCCCGCTTTCGTTTATGAACTACCAGATCGCGCGCCGCGCCGCCTCGTTGTCCCCGTCGCTCACCCTTGCCATCGATTCCAAGGCCAAGGCCATGAAGGCCGCCGGCGAGGATGTCGTGGGCTTCGGCGCGGGTGAGCCGGACTTCGACACGCCCGACCACATCAAGATGGCCGCCATCAAAGGGCTGGCCGACGGCTTCACCAAGTACACCCCGAGCAGCGGCATCCCGGAACTGCGCCAGGCGATCGCCGACAAGTTCCAGCGCGAGAACGGGCTGACCTACAAGCCATCGCAGGTCATCGTCAGCAACGGCGGCAAGCATTCGTGCTTCAACGTCATCCTCGCGACCTGCCAGGAAGGCGATGAGGTCATCATCCCGGCACCCTATTGGCTCAGCTACCCCGAGATGGTGAAGCTCGCCTCGGCCGTGCCGGTGATCTTGGAGACGACCGACCAGACCGAGTTCAAGGTCACGCCCGCGCAGCTCCGGGCCGCGATCACGCCGCGCACGCGCCTCTTCATCCTCAATTCGCCGAGCAACCCCACCGGCAGCGTCTACACGCCCGAAGAGATCAAGGCCCTGGGCGACATCTGCGTCGAGAAGGGCGTGCTCATCATGAGCGACGAGATCTACGAACATCTCACCTACGACGGAGCCGTGGTGAAGAGCGTCGCCACCTTCAGCCAGGCGCACTACGACCACACCATCATCGTCCACGGCTTCGCCAAGGCCTGGAGCATGACCGGTTGGCGCCTCGGGTTCCTCGCCGCGCCGGAGCCCATCGCCAAGGCCATCGACGCCCTCCAGTCGCACAGCACCAGCAACCCGACCAGCTTCGCGCAGAAAGGCGGGGTCGCGGCGCTCAACGGCTCGCAGGACCATCTGCCCAGATGGCTGGCCGAATACGCCAAACGCCGCACCCGCGCGTGGCAGATGCTGAACGCCATCCCGGGCGTCACCTGCGTGAACAGCAAGGGCGCGTTCTACCTCTTCCCGAACATCTCCGGCACCGGCCTCAAGTCGGCGGATTTCTGCGCGCGGTTGCTCGAGCAGGAGAAGGTCGCCGCCGTCCCCGGCATCGCCTTCGGCGCGGACGACTACATCCGCATCAGCTACGCCACCGGCCTGGCCAACATCGAGAAAGGCTTGGAGCGCATCGACCGCTTCGTGCGGGGGGTGAAGGGTTGAGGTCCTTGGGAGGACCGCCGAGGCGACCGAGGGGCCCGGACCCGCAGGGATTCACTTCCTGAGCCGGAAGTACCGTGCGTCGACGGTCGCAGCGGCCGTGTACGGGCTGCTGACCACCGGTCCAGGCACATCGGTCCAGGGGCCCTGTGCCGCGGAGGCCTGTTGCAAGATGAAGCCGCCGCGGGTCCAGCTCAGCGTGGTGTCGCCGTCCACGCCGCTGATGGCCAAGACGGCGGGGACCGCGAGACGCTGCGCTTCGGTGACCGAGACGCCGAAGGTGATGTCCGCGCTGCGAAGGTTGTAGTTGTGGACCTCGATGGCGAGCACGTTGTCACCGGCGACGAGGCTGTCCGCCAAAGCGCCGCCAAGGGTGAACTCGTCGGGGCAGGTGGCATCGCCTTCGCACGGGAAGCCCGTGGCCAAAGTGCCGTTGCCGATGGCGGCCGGCGCGTCGTCCATCCGGAGGCGATAGACCTCGTGGCCGTTCAGGTAGAAGACCGCTCCGTCGTCGATGAGCCCCGAGAACCGGAGCGAACTGCCGGCCGTCTTCTCCCGGACCTGGAAACGGGTCCGGAAGTAGCAGGTCACATACGGGAACCCGGTCCGGGGATCCGACGGGATCTCCGCGCCGCGCGGCGTGATGTCGGGGTTCGGGCCGGTCGATCGCACGTCGGCCCAAAGCAGCCCCGCCCCCGGCCCGCCCCATCGGGAATCGTCGTAGCCCGGCGCGGTCCAGGCGACGCCGTCCAGGTCGGCGGCGGTGTACCGCCATGCATTGGTCAACGCGACGACTTCGTTGGTGGCGAGATAGCTCGCGGTCGTGAAGAGGAGGTTCGACGACGTGTGGAGGGACGCCCCCGCCGCGGACACGGCACGGAAATAGTACGACGTGCCCGGCACCAGCCCGGTGACCCATGCCGCATGCGTCGTGCTCACGGTGGTCTGGAGCGGGGTGGCGGAGCCGAGATCCTCGGTGGGCCCGTACTCGACCTGCGTGGTCGCCGGTGCGGTGGTGGTCCAGGTGATGGTGGCCGCGTCGTCGTCCGCGAGCGCCACGATGTCGTTGATGAACCCGGGCAACGGCTTCGCGAAGACGCCGAGGTGGCCACCGACCGTGCGTTCCTTGCCGGAATCGGCGACCGCGCTGGGACGGTTCAGTCGTTTGACGGCCCCGGTGCTGTCCTCGGCGGACATCGTCGTGGATCCTCCTCCGTCCAGGTTGAAGCCGTCCTGCGCGCCGATCAGCAGCAGCCACGCGGCGGTCTCGTAATCATAGGCACCGTCGCTGTAGCCGGCTTGGCGGCCGTCGATGGTGAGCAGGTAGAGGTAGCGGTGGTCGGCCGAGAGCCCGATGGCGGTGCGCGGGTTCGGCTGATGGATGGATCCGCCGTTGCCGAGGTATCGCCGTCCGATGTTCACGCCTGCGACGAGGACCGGGTAATCGCCGCTGATGGCGGTCCAGATGCCGGTGGTGTCGGTCGCCGGCCAGTTCGTGTGGACGATCCTGGCGTGGTTGGCGGCGTCGACCATGAGCGTCGCCGCGTTGCCGGGACCGTTCGCGGGCGAGACCACTTCGCCGCGGCTGATGGCCAGGCCGGACACGGCCATCGGCGTGCCCTCCGGCAGATAATAATCCTGGGGGTTGAAGAACCCGGAGTTGATCCCCACCTGCACGCGGTTGAGCTTCACGAAACGGCTCACCGTCATGCCGGCCGTCTCGCGGGAATTCGCCTGGTAGTCGGCGATGCGCGGCGAGCTGAGCAGCTGGATGTCCGGGTCGGTGAGGTCGATCCGCAGCGCGTTCGCGATCATCAGGTTGGAGAAATCCCCGCCCCGCGCCGTGTTGGTGGCGATGACGTGGTCGATGCCCTTGAATTTCGGCACCCACGCGCCGAGCTCCGGAACGGCCATCGCCGGGAGCAGGCCGATGAGGAAGAGACAGCATGCGAGCGGCCTGAGGAATGGCATCCAGAGAGGTTTCATGCGAAGGAGGAAGAGGAGATGAGGCGGTGCGGAGGTGGATCAGTGGCCGCTGTAGCGGTAGGCGTAGCCGGCGATCGGGTCGCGCATGTAGGCGGGGTTGTGGCCGTCGTGGTAGATCTTGATGAAGTCGACATGGCCGTCGACGAAGGCGACGACGCTCTCGGCGTCCCGGTAGAAGGGAGAGTTCTGGTCGCCGGTCCGGCTGCGATGCCACGAGAGCGGCCCATGGGCGGTCCACTCCATGGTCAGCAACGTGCGCTTGGGCTCGCGGATGGCGGACACGGCCCATCCGGCGATGTTCGGCGCTCCGGCGACGACGACCCCGTTGAAGTTGTAGCTGCCGTAGCTGAAGCGCTCGCTCTGGTGGAACGGTCGCGGGTCCGAATAGCCCCGGTCGTCGGGGCAGGCGAAGACGTGGTCGTTGGTCGAGGAAGGTCCCTTGAGCCCGAGATAACCCTTCACCTGTTCCTTGTACGACCACTGGAGCTCGCCGGCTTGGTCCGGGACGATGCCGGGCAGGTTCTTCGAGTGGTCATCGCTGAACTGCAGCACGGCGCGATCGACCTGGCCGAGGTTCGAGATGCAGAGCGCCAGACGCGCCGCACGCCGGCTCTGGGTGACCGGGATGATCACCGCCGCGGCGAGCACGGACGCCGCCGCCAGAGCGGCCGCCAAATCGTGCGACGTGAAAGCGCACCGACGTCGGGAGGAGGCCGCGCCGCGCGGCTCGGCGGAAGGGATGGCGTTTTGCGGATTCATCGCATCGTTCCGGGGATCGCGGATCCACCGAGCGCGGCGGTGTCGAGACGCTCGTAGAGCGCGTCGAACGGCTCGCGTCCGGCATCGGTCGCGGAGGGCGTACCGGCCTTGGACGGCCGGCTCACGACGGCCGCATGGAGGAGCCCTTGTCCGCCCAATTCCTTGAGTTCTTGGATCCCGAAGATCCCGCCGGGGCAAAAGGCGACGATCTTTGGCTTCACCCCGCCGAGGCTCGCGCGCTGTTCGTCGCTCAACAGCGGCGCTCCCATGAACGAAACGACGACGTCGCCGACCGCTCCGCGCCGGAGCAGCTCGTGGAGGTCGCCCGCCGGGACCTGCAACGGTCGCAGCGGATCGATCTGGAGCCCTTGGACGAAGGGGGCCTTGCCTCCGTTCTTCTTCAGTTCGCGGGTGAAGCTGCCCAGCGCGATGTCGATGGCCGGTTGCTTGAACGTGCCCGTGTCCCGTGCCAGCACGGTGACGCGCCCGCCCGGTCCGAGCAGGCGGATCGCTTCTTGGGCCAGCGCGCGGCCGATCTCTTCGTGGATGCGAGGTCCGACACGGGGCGGAAGGCCGGAGGTCGCGGCCCAGATGGCCGTCCACGAGGCGACGACCACTGCGGCCCAAAGGAGGGATGTCGAGGTGCGGGTCCTCATCCGAGGGAGGGTGGGTTCATCAGGCACGCGGTCGCCCGCTCAGAACACCGCGCGCGGCTTCGAGAAGACGACATTGGTCAGGCCGCTCGCCAAGGCGGAGCTGATCTGCGCGCGCAGGGCAGGGGTCTTGGTGTTCTGCACGCTTCCGTCGGCCAGCGCGAGGTTGCCGTTCAGCATGTGCAGATTCTTGTCCCACGCGGCATCGATGGAGGTGCCGAGGAAGATGCTCCACTGGGGATCCACACCGCCGCCGCCGCCGGTGATGTTGCTGTCGCCGCCGACGATGGTCTGGGGCTTGGTGTCGTCCGCCTTGGTGCCGACGAAGTAGCTCACGTTGGCGGCGCCATCGAGATCCGCCCAATTGGTGCCGGGTCTGCGCGCCTTGTCCGTCGGGCACAGCAGGATCCGGGGAGACCCCAGTTCATTCGAGCAGAGCCGGAAGTGGTCGGTCCAGTCGGGTGAACCGAGGCTGCCTTCGTTGGTCGAGGCGAGTTGCCACGGATAACGGTCGCGGTGGTCGTTCGCCCAGACACGGAATCCGAGGCTCATCTGCCGGAGATCGTTGAGGCAGACGGTCTGCTTCGCCTTCGATCTGGCTTTCGCCAGCGACGGCAACAGCAGGCCGGCCAGGATCGCGATGATCGCGATCACGACCAACAGCTCGATCAGCGTGAATGCTTTGTGTTTTCCGGTCGGTGTCATCGTTCTTTTTCCTGTCCGCCGCGGGCGTCGCCGGCAGGGGCCCGGCCCCGTCCAAGGACCGGTCGACCGCGTGGCGGACCGTAGCAGAGGACTTCCGCGAAGTAAGCACGACTTGCGCCAGATGGAGGCGCAAGTCGTGCCGATAAGCGGGTCGCGGTCGATTTTGCGACGGGGGAGGTCACCCTTCCGTCTCGCCGAACGGCCATCCGCAGGCGTGGATGGTGCACCGCATCCGCGCTTCGGCGGGCGCCGCGGCCGAAAGCCTCGCTGGCGGAGTCGGACCGCTCCCGTCTACGTTGCGCGCGTGTCCGCTGGAATCGCCATCATCGTGCCGATGTTCAACGAATCGGCCAACGTCGCGCCGCTCGTCGACGAGATCGTGCGCCTGTTCGCCGCCGAACCGCGTCCTTGGGAGCTCGTGCTCGTCGACGACCACAGCGACGATGACACGTGGGCGCAGATCCTTGCCGCGCAATCCCGCGACCCGCGCGTCCGCGGCCTCCGCCACACCCAGAACCGCGGCCAGAGCGCGGCCGTCTGGACCGGCATCAGCGGATCGGACGCCCCTCTGCTCTGCACGCTCGACGGCGACCTGCAGAACGATCCGGCCGAGCTGCCGAAGATGCTCTCGATGCTCGGCGAGGTGGACTTCGTGTGCGGTCATCGCGTGGCGCGGCAGGATTCCTTCATCCGCAAGGCCTCCTCGCGCGTCGCCCGCATCGCGCGCAAAGCCGCGCTGCGCTTCGACTTCGCGGACACCGGTTGCGCGCTGCGCGCCTTCAAGCGGTCCTCGTTGGTCGGTGTGTTCCCGTTCAACGGACTCCACCGTTTCCTGCCGATCCTGGTCGCCGGGAACGGCAGCCGCTGCCGCGAGGTCCCGGTGAACCACCGGCCGCGCGTCGCCGGTGTGAGCAAGTACGGCGTCTGGAACCGCGCCTTCCGCGGCCTCCACGACCTTGTCGGCGTCGCGTGGTACCAACGCCGCCGGATCGATGCGGTGCCGGTCGATGATTCCCGCGCCGCGCGCTGAGCGATCCCGTCCGGGCGTCCGGGACCCGCGGCTTTTTGCTTTGACAGGGATGGAAGAAATTTTGACGCGGCCCTTGCTGCTGCCCACATTGGGCGCGCTCGTGCCGGTCGGCATCCGCGGCGGGCACGACGCAAAGATATCCGACGATCCCGACGATCTATGAGCGAAGAGAACATGAACAACTTCACGCCCCGCGCGCAGCAGGTCCTCGCCCTGGCGCGCAAGGAGGCGGACCGGTTCAACCACAACTTCGTCGGCACGGAGCATCTGCTGCTCGGCCTGATCAAGCTCGGCCAAGGGGTCGCGGTGAACGTCCTCCAACGGATGGGCCTCGACCTCGACAACGTCCGGCAGGAGGTCGAGAAGGAGGTCCGCGGCGGCGGCGAAGGCAAGGTCAGCGGGAACATCCCTTACACGCCGCGCGTGAAGAAGGTCCTCTCCCTCGCCGCCAAAGAGGCGAAGGCCCTCAGCCATACCTACGTCGGCACCGAGCACATCCTGCTCGGCCTGCTCCGCGAAGGCGACGGCGTCGCCGCGAAGGTGCTCAAGAACCTCGATGTGGACATCGAGCTCTGCCGCCAGGAGATCCTCAAGGAGCTGGACCCCGGCTTCCAGCAGAACGAAGGCGAGGAAGGTGCCGGCGAGGAGAAGAGCGAGCCCGTGAAGGCCGGCGGCGCCAAGGGCGACGCGGGCAAGAAGGAGCTCAAGACGCCCGCGCTGAAAGCTTTCGGCCGCGACCTCACCGAGTACGCCAAGAAGGGCGAGATGGACCCGGTGATCGGACGCGCCAACGAGATCGAGCGGGTCATCCAGATCCTCTGCCGCCGCACCAAGAACAACCCGGTGCTACTGGGCGAGGCCGGCGTGGGCAAGACGGCCATCGTCGAGGGGCTCGCGCAGGAGATCGCCAAGGGCAACGTCCCCGAACTGCTCGCGAACAAGCGCGTCGTCACCCTCGACCTCGCCCTCATGGTGGCCGGCACCAAATATCGCGGCCAGTTCGAGGAGCGCATCAAGGCCGTGATGGACGAGATCAAGAAGGCGAAGAACGTCATCCTCTTCATCGACGAGCTCCACACCATCGTCGGTGCCGGTTCGGCCGAGGGCACGATGGACGCCTCGAACATCTTCAAGCCCGCGCTGGGCCGCGGCGAGATGCAGATCGTCGGCGCGACCACGCTCAACGAGTACCGCAAGTACATCGAGAAGGACTCCGCCTTGGAGCGCCGCTTCCAGACGGTGAAGGTCGAACCTCCGAGCGTCGACGACGCCATCACCATCCTCAACGGTCTCAAACCGAAGTACGAGGAGCACCACAAGGCGGTGTTCTCCGCCGAGGCGATCACCGCCTGCGTGCGTCTCAGCGACCGCTACATCACCGCGCGGTTCTTGCCCGACAAGGCGATCGACGTCATGGACGAGGCCGGTTCCAAGGCCCGCATCGGCGCCATGCAGCGCCCGCCCGACGTCAAGGACATCGAGGCCGAGGTCGAAGCGCTCAAGGCCAAGAAAGAGCAAGCGATCAAGGACCAGGACTTCGAGGGCGCCGCCCAGCTCCGCGACAAGGAAAAGGCCTCCAAGGAGTCGCTCGAGAAGATCCTCGCCGAATGGAAGACCGCCAAGGACGAGCGCCGCGTGCAGGTCACGGAGGACGACATCCTCCAGGTCGTCGCCAAGTGGACGGGCATCCCGCTCCAGCGCATGGGCCAGACCGAGACGCAGAAGCTGCTCGTCGTCGAGCAGGAGCTCGCCAAGATCGTCATCGGCCAGAAGGACGCCGTGTTCGCGCTCGCGAAATCGCTCCGCCGGGCCCGGGCCGACCTCAAGGACCCGAAGCGCCCCATCGGCTGCTTCGCGCTGCTCGGGCCGACCGGCGTCGGCAAGACGCTCCTCGCCCGCACGCTCGCCGAACAGATGTTCGGCTCCTCGCAGAACCTCATCCAGCTCGACATGAGCGAGTACATGGAGAAGTTCACCGTCAGCCGGCTCATCGGATCGCCCCCGGGCTATGTCGGTTACGAGGAGGGCGGCCAGCTCACGGAGAAGGTCCGCCGCCAGCCGTACTCCGTCGTGCTGTTCGACGAGATCGAGAAAGCGCACCCGGACGTGATGAACATGCTTCTCCAGATCCTGGAGGAAGGTAAGCTCACCGATTCACTCGGCCGCCAGATCGACTTCCGCAACACCATCATCCTGCTCACCTCGAATGTCGGTTCGGACGTCCTGCGCAAGAACCACGTGATGGGTTTCGCCAAGCAGAGCGACACGACCGACTACGAGACGATGCGCGGCAAGACGCTCGAAGAGGCCAAAAAGGCGTTCCGTCCCGAGTTCCTCAACCGTCTCGACGACATCATCGTCTTCCGTACGCTCGGCCGTCCCGAGCTCACCATCATCCTCGGGCTCGAGGTGAAGAAGGTGATGGAACGCATGGCCCGCAAGAGCGTGCAGCTCGTGCTCGATGAGAAGGCGAAGGACTTCCTCGTCGAGAAGGGCTTCGACCCGCAGTACGGCGCGCGGCCGATGCGCCGTTCGGTGGAGAAGCACCTCGAGGATCCGCTCGTCGAAGAGATCCTCCGCGGCTCGCTGACCGACGGCGTCCCGGTCGAGGTCAGTGCCGAAAAGGACAAGCTGACCTTCACCCAGAAGACCGCCCCGGTCATCGCCGAGACCACGCCGGCGGCCTGATGGTCCTGCCACAAGATCCGGACGCCGCCCTCACCGGCGGCGTTTTTTTTGCCGCTGCGGATCACGCCTCGACCGGGGAGGTCGCGGGCGATGCTCCGCGCTGCCCAGACAGCCCAAGCAGCCCGTGGGTCCCGCCGGATCCTCATACCGACTCTTGGTGGATACCGATAGAACTCGGCCTCGCGGTGTGGGCGGCTTGCCCTGCAAGCCGAGCGGGTTGCGGGGGGGCGACCCGCCAACGGTTCGACCAGAGATCACCCCGACTTGGTATCAGATATCGAACATGATATGCTTGCCGGTGCCCGCATCGAGCAGTTGCTGGAAGTTGATCGCCGCCGCCTCCGCATCCAGCACGTCGCGGAGCCGGCGCCAGCAATCCCGGAGTTCCGCAGGGCAGGTGTCGTCGGTGAAGGCGGGCGAATCGAAGAGCTGTCCATGCACGCACCGGAGAACGTCGCCAAAGGAGATCTGCGCCGGAGGACGCGCAAGGCGGTAGCCGCCTTCCTTGCCTCGTTGGCTCTTCACGATCTGGCCGGACTTCAGCTCGATCAAAATCTGGACCAGATAGTTCGGCGGGATGCCGTTCTCCGAGGCGACCTCTTCGACGCGGGTGGCGTGGTCCTGGCCATGGCGGCGCGCCAACGAAAGCACGGCGCGCGCGGCATAGTCGCTTTTCACGGACAGTTTCAAGGTCGCGCAGTGTGCCGGCGGACCGCGCAGGCCGACAAGGGATGAAGTGCGGCGGTCCGGACCGCCGCGAGATGATCCGCGGGCGAGCAGGTCGTGTCGTCTCGGGAGCAGAAATGTCGCGGGGAAAGTTTTGACCTCGCCCGGTACGGCTGGGACCTTCCTCCCACAGATGACTCCGAACCGAATCCTTCCGGACCTTCAATGCTCACTGCTGTGCGATGACGTGCGGCAGGAGGCCAGCGGCAACCTCATCATCCTTGGCGTGATCAGCGTCATCCGCGTCCCCGGAGTGCCGGTCACCGCGCCCAAGCTGTGCATCATCAACCGGTGGACCGCTGGTGTGGGTCAGTTCAACGAGCTGGTCCGCCTGATCGGTCCGGACGGCACCACCGTCCTGCGCAAGAGCGCGGCCAAGCTGGTGCTACCCGACCCGTCCCAGAACGTCACCAACGTCAGCGTGTTCGGGAACATCGAGTTCCCGGCCGGCGGCCTGTACTACGTCGAGGTCCTGGTCGACGACGTCATGAAGCTCCGCTACCCGGTGCCGGTGGTCGTGGTGCCGCAGCCCGGCCAACCGGCCGCCGCTTGAACCGGACCGTTTTTCCGTCAACGTTGGCCAGCGGCAGGACCTAGGCTCCTGCGCTGGCCTTCTTGCTTGTGGCGTCGAACCCGACCGTGTCCGATCCGATCCCCATCGCGAAGCCGCCGGGTGCCGGGCGTCTCGAGCGCCTGCGGACCGCCTTGGGCGCGTGGCAACCGTTCACCGGCGGCGGCATCGCGGCTTTCAGCCGCGCGAGCCTCCCGCGCACGCTGACGTTCCAGGTCCTGTTCGCGCTCGGTCTGTCGTGCGTCATCGTATGGAGCGTCCGGCTTGCCTGGTTCCCTCCGTTCGTCGCAGCGCTCGGCAACCTTCCCGGCTCCGACGCCGGGATCCGCCAGGGCCGGCTCGACTGGCCCGAGCCGACCGCCGTCGCCCTCGCGGACAACCGTCAGATCGCGCTGGTCGTCGATCCCGCCGGCACCGGCGAACTCGGCCGTGCCGCCGACCTCCAGATCGAGCTGCGCAGGGACGGGCTCAGCCTGCACGGTCCCTTCGGTCACCAGACCTTCCCGTATCCACCGGACCTGGAGCTGCGGCTCGACCGGCTGGGCGGTACGGCCGCGTGGGGCGCCTGGAACTGGGTCGGCCTCGCGCTCATCGGCATCGCGACCTTCTCAAGTTCGATGGCGCTGTGGTGGATGATGGCCGTCGCGACGGCCCTGCCTTCGTGGCTGCTCGCGCTGGTCGCCCGGCGGGCCCTGACGTTGGGGGGCGCCTGCCTGATGATGGCCGCCGCTTGGTTGCCGGCGTCGCTCGTGCTCGCTGGCGGGGCGGCCCTCTACGCGACCAGCTGGATCCGCTTGCCCGGCCTGATGTTGGCCGTGGTCGTGCATGCCGTGGTCGCCGTGCTCTGGCACGTCTGGGGGTTCCTCAACCTGCCGGCACGCCGGGCGGCGAAGACGATGGACGATCCGTTCGGCTCGTCGGGCCCCGCGGAGGCCGCACCCGGTCGGCTGAAGAAGAAGAACCCGTTCGGTTGAGCCGCGGACCGGCAGGCCGCGCTCAGGGCCGGACGCGCCGGACGATGGAATCGCGCTGGGCCCACCCGGGATCGGGGCGCAGATGGTCGAGATTGAAATGCAGGCCGCGGCTCTCCGGACGCTGGCGCGCGCAGGCGACGATCAGTTCGGCGACGGTCGCCAGGTTCCGGAGCTCCAAGAGATCCGCGGTGACGTTGAAGTCCCAGTAGAACTCGCGGATCTCCTCCTGCAGGTGGGCCAACCGTTTCTCGGCGCGGAGCAGGCGCTTGTCGGTGCGCACGATGCCGACGTAGTCCCACATCGTCCGGCGGATCTCGTCCCAGTTGTGCGAGACGACCACCAGTTCATCCGGGTCGGTCGCGCCGCCGGTCTGCCAGGGCGGGATGGCGACCCCGACCGGATCCGGCCTCGCGGCGAGCACCTTGGCCGCGGCGCGATGGGCGCAGACGAGGGCCTCGAGGAGCGAGTTGCTCGCGAGGCGGTTCGCGCCGTGCAGCCCGGTGCAGGCGACCTCGCCGATGGCGTAGAGCCCGGGGATCCCGGTGTCGCCGTCCACGTCGGTCACCACGCCGCCGCACTGGTAGTGGGCCGCCGGGACGACCGGGATGGGCACGCGGGTCATGTCGATCCCGTGCCCGAGGCATTTGGCGTGGATGTTCGGAAAATGCTCGCGGACGAACTCCGCCGGCTGGTGCGAGATGTCGAGGAACACGCAGTCGGCGCCGGTGCGCTTCATCTCCGAATCGATCGCCCGCGCCACGATATCGCGCGGTGCCAGCTCGGCACGGCGGTCGTAGCGGTCCATGAAGCGCTGGCCGTCCGCCCCGCGCAGCACGCCGCCTTCGCCGCGGACCGCCTCGGAGATCAGGTAGGTCTTCGCCTGCGGATGGAAGAGACAGGTCGGATGGAACTGGACGAACTCCATGTCCGCCACCGCCGCGCCGGCCCGGTAGGCCATCGCCACGCCGTCGCCGGTCGCGATGTCGGGATTGGTCGTGTAGAGGTAGACCTTGCCGCTGCCGCCGGTGGCCAGCACGACGACGGGCGCGGCGAAGACCTCGACCTGGTTCGCGGGCTGGTCGAGCACGTAGACACCGGCGACGCGGTCGGGCCCGGCCAGGCCGAGCTTCGCGGTCGTGACCAGGTCGATCGCATGGTGGTTCTCGAAGACGCTGATGGACGGCTGCGCGGCGATGGCCGCGAGCAGGGCGCGCTCGATCTCGGCACCGGTGGCGTCCTTGGCGTGCAGGATGCGCCGCTTCGAATGGCCGCCTTCCTTGGTCAGGTCGAGCTCGTGCGCGCCGGGCTGCTCCGGGATCGGCCGCTCGGAGAACTGCGTGCCCAAGGCGATCAGTTCGGCGATCCGGGCCGGGCCTTCCTCGATGACCGTGCGGACGACGGCCTCTTTGCAGAGACCCGCGCCGGCATCGAGCGTGTCCCGGACGTGCAGCGCGACGGAGTCCTCCTTGCTGGTGACGCTGGCGATGCCGCCTTGCGCCCAGTTGGTGTTGGAATCCGCGCGGTTCTTCTTGGTGACGATGGCGACGCGGCCGTGCGGCGCGACCTTGAGCGCAAACGTCAGCCCGGCGATGCCGCTGCCGAGCACGAGGAAATCGAAGGCGCGTGTTCCCGATGGCATGTGAAAGGAGAGATTGGCCCGGTGCCTCGGCGACGTCGAGAGTTCACGCAGTCGTCTGCCTGCGGCCGAGGTCGAGCTGGAGTCGGCCCACGGCCGGGACCCGCAGGACGGCCGCTCGTGCGGGCCGCCGCTGGAAGCCTGTGAGGTTCCTTCGATTTCTCGGACGGTGAGGAAGGGAGATCGGTCCCGAGCCATGGGCCCAACGCCCATCCATCAACGTTTTCCATACCTCGTGGGCTTCGTCCTCTCCGGTTCTGCGGGATAGGTGGCGGCTATCGACCGTGCCCGTTTGCGTTCTGGAGCATCGAAGCTATATATGCCGCCCCATGTTCGCCCGAACCGCTCTCCTGATCACCGCCGTGCTTCCGCTGGCTGCCCAAAGCCCGGCCCGGCCCGCGTACGCCGCCACCGTCGACGTCGTCACAGAATACGTCCCTGGGTCAGGGATCCGGGAGGGTTCCTTGGAACTCGGGGACATCGACACCTTGCACACCCGCTTCCAGTACACTGGAGTCATCAACGGCGGCGGTCCCGTGAGTTGGTCCGTGGGCCTCGCCGCGGAGCGCTTCGGATTCGGGTTGGAGAAGAAATCCCTCCTGCCGACGGCGCTCGGTTCGGTCAGCGTCCCGCTGGGTGTCACTTGGGAGATCGACCGGCGATGGTCGTTCCGGGCCGAAGTGGCGCCGGGCATCTACAGCGATTTCAGCGACATCAGCGGGAGCGACTTCAACGCACCGATCATCGCCGGACTCTCCTACGCCGTGAATGAGGGCCTGCAACTCTTCCTGCAGGTGAGCGTCGATGCGCGCCGCGACATGCCCATCGTGGGTGGTCCCGGGCTGCGCTGGCAGATCAACCCGCGATGGACGCTCTCGATCCTCGTGCCCAGGCCACGGATCGAGTACCGGCCCGACGATTCTTGGCTTCTCTATGCGGGCGCGGAGCTCGTCGGCGGGGCTTACCAGCTGAGCGCCCATCACGGCACCGATCGCGGTGATGCGCAATTCGATGACGTCAACATCACCTACCGCGAGATCCGCGCCGGTGTGGGCGCGGTCTGGAACATCGGCCATGGTTTCCGGGTGGAGGCGGCGGGCGGTTGGATGTTCGATCGCCGGTTCCTTGTCGATGAGCGGAACCGCCAATGGAACGGGGACGCCGCCCCTTACAGCCGTCTCCAACTTTCCTACCGCTACTGATCGGCGGCCCACGACCAGGAGGTGCTTCGGAACCGGGGAGTGGGTGGGGGCTCCCGATGGACTGGGCCGGGCTTATCGGCTCGCCCTTGGGTTTTCATGGCCGACCGACCGCACCCTGCGGCCGACGGTCACGTCGATCGGGTCGATTATCGGCGCCGGTTCCAGTTCGGTTCCAGTTCGGTTCCTGTGGCGGTCGGCGAACGTTCTCCCTCGTCGTGGTGCCTGATGCGAAGCCTTGGCTCCTTCAACTGCCCAAGGCAGGCCGGACGAAGCGCAAGGAAAACGGGGGTTTCCCCCTTCGTTCAAGCGGCATTGAACATCGGATGCTCCCGGAGCGCGGCTTCGCTGGCTGCCGAGAGCGGAGCTTGCCGGTAGATTGCTTCGGTCATCGGTTCGGCGCTGGTCGAACGTTGTGCGCGGCCGAGCCATGCGCGGTCGAGCGGCGCGACCAGCAGTTCCGGCGTGTTCGCCGCGATGGTCGTCTCCTCCTTCTCGCCGGTCGCGGATCCGGCGCCGACCGACCAACCGGCCAACAGCAGCGTCACCCGCAACAGCGTCGCGCGTGAATACGTGGCCAGCGCGCACGGCCGCGCCGGATCGAGACGTGCGTGGATCCCGCGGAAGAGCGGGAGCGTCCACATCGCCGGGTTCTTCGCGGGCGAATAGGCGTCGAAGAGGATCGCGTGCGGCTTCGGCCAAGCATCGGAAGCCGGCGAGGCCAGCAGGGTCGGGAAATCGCCGTCATGGACCTCCCACTTCACCGTTCCAAGGCCGTTCACGGCCTCGGCCCTGGTCTCTGCCAGCAACGCTGCCACGAGTCCTTCGTGGCCGCTGAAGTAGCCGAGCGCCTCCGCATGGCGGAGCGCGAAGCGGAGCGGTTCCAGTGTATGGTCGAAGCTCACGACGCGGACGCGGCCGGGCACGTCGCGCAACGCGCTCAGCACCGTGAGCACGTTCGCCGCGGCGCCGAGACCGACGTCCCAGACGACGAACTCGCTGTCTCCGTGGGCAGCGAGGCGTTCCGGCAAGCGCAGTTGCCGCACGTAGAGCGCCTCCGCTTCGGCGACGGGGCCGACGACCGGGTGGAAGGTCTCCCCCTCCGCGAGCGAGCGGACGCTCCAACTGCCGTTCTTGAGCTGTACCAGTTGGTATCCCATAGGTTGCACGCCCGTCAGCGGGCCGAGACCGGGACTGTCCGACAACCACCACCGGCACCAAGCAGAAACCGCGGGCCCATCGACCTCTCCCGATCATGGCGTCGCATCAAAGGCCCTCGGTGTGCGACGCATCGGGTCGGGGCTTCCCATCGATCAGATCGGCCGGAAGCGGATCTCCACCGGCTGCGGGTCGCCGGGGAGATGCTTGCCCCGGTCGAACGCGTCCGTGCCCGACCGTGCCGAGGAACGGCCCGTCATCGCCCGGAAATCGGATCCAACCGCAGATATCGGCGGGCGTTGCCCGAGAAGTAATCCCCGAAATGACGGACGAGCAGGGGATGGAGGAAGGTCTTCTGGGTCGCGGAGAGGACCGCGGCGGGTTCACCCTGGTCGGGCAAAGGCCAATCGGTCCCGTACATCAGTTTGGTCGCGAAACGGAAGCGCGGGGTCTCGTGGGTCGATGCGAGAGCGGCCGCATCCGATTCGGCAAACCGGCTCGCGAGACGGTCGATGAAGAACGCTTGGCGGGCCGGGTCCAAGAGCGCATCCGAGGTGGTCACCTCGCAATAGACATCGGGGTAACGGGTGCAGAGATCGTAGGCCCGGAGCCCCCAGTCCTCGTGCTCGCCGTTGCCGAACCAGTAGTCATCGCCACCGGCGTGACCCAGGCAGAGCCGGAGCGGGCAGGGTTTCCCGGGACAACTGTGCGCCTCAAGTTACCGGCCCCAGAACTTCGGGTCCGAGTGATGGACGCCGTAGCCTTTACGGGCCTCGAACTCGCCGTGTCCGGAATGTGCGAACACGGGGATATCGTTCGTCATGCACCAGAGGAGGAGCTGCTCCAAGGAAGCGTCGAGACCTTCGTCCGGCGCGCGCTTCGTCGGACCAAAGCCGAGATACCGCGCATCCCATTGCCGGCCGGGATATCGCGTCACCGACGGCGTGTCCCGGCACCTCGGAGAGCGCGGTATGCCCGGTGACGGCATCGGCGATGATCCCGGCCGCGGCATCGGAGATCAGCCAGGTGTAAGGCGGCTTGGCGTCGCGCTTCCCGAGCAGGATGCCGCGCAAGGGCAGATAGCGTGCGTTGAACGTGTGGGTGTGGATGTCGATCACTGCTGTCCGGGGCCGCGGATCATCCGACGGCGCGTTGGTGGCCATCTCGCGGGCTATCTCCCTTTGCCGCGGGGTCAAGGGGAGCGGTCGCGTGGAGCAACCGGACGACGCGACCGCCACGGCGCAAGCCATGAGCAGCAAAAGTGCAGAAATCCTTGGCCGGAGCGGATCCAGGCGCGGTCCGATGGCGCGACCCCGCGTCACGGAAGTCCGCAAAAGGAAGGTCAAGCGCCGCTGCTGGCGGTCACTTCTTCCCGAGCTGGGAGAGGAACTTCACCAGGTCGCAGAACTCCGCCCGGTTGAGCGGGTCGGCGATGCCATCGGGCATCAGAGAACCGAGTTGGCGACGTTCCGTGATCTGCGATGGCCGTAGGTGGACGATCTTTCCGGAGAGATGGTCGAGCAAGGTGAGCTCCTCGGCCGTCTCGCCGCGCAGGTGGCCTTGGTAGGTCGTGCCGTCAGCGGCCACGACCTCGTGGGCCATGAAACCTTCTTTCACTTCCTTCTGCGGTTCGAGGATCGCGCCGATGACGAACTCCACGGTCTGGGCCGTGCCGAGCGGGCTGAGGTCGGGGCCGACCTTTCCCGGCGTGCCGTCCACGCTGTGGCAGGCATAACAGGCGAGGCCGGGCCGCATGAAGATATCGCGGCCACGGGCGATGTCGCCGCGGGACCGGACTTCGGCCGCCAACGTGGCCGGATCACCGAACCGGGCAGGCCCGGCGGCCGCTGGGACACCTGCGGACATCTCCAGCGCCAAGGCCAGTGCTGCATCGCGGCGGCCGGAAGCTCCGAGCACCGCGAGCCCGGTCTCGGCGGCGGTCTTCGGGATCGTCTTGCCGGCCAAGGCGGCGGCAAGCGCCGGGGCACCGTCGCGCCGGAGCAGGAACGCCTTGAAGACCTCGGTCGTCGTGGCCGGGTCCTGGGTATCGGCGAGCCAGACAACGGCGGCGCGCGCCGCGGCGGACGGATCCAGCGGTACCAAGCGGAGGAGAGCCGCACGACGGGATCCGGCGTCCGGAGCCGTCGCAGCCAGGCCGCGGAGGATCTCGCGGTCCGGTTCGCCGCCATACATGCCAAGGGCGTCGATCGCGGCGGTGCGGAGCCCGGGAGAGGCAGCCGTATCGACCGCATCGGCCGCGACACGGTCGCGCACGGCGGCGATCCGCCATGCGCCGGCCAACCGGACCGCGGCATCCCGCAACGCCGGTCGGTCCTGGGCGAGCAAAGGTTTGAGCAGCGCCGCCAGATCACCTTCTGGACGGAGGTCGCGTTCGCGCGCCGCCGCGAGCAATGCGCCGAGGCTGCGGATGTGGGAGGCGGAGTCGTAGTTCGTGCCCGTGGTGTGTACGCGAGCCGAGAGCAGCACGCCGAGCTCCTTCGGTCCGCCCGCTTCGGCGACGACTTGGAGCAGCCCTCGTTGGGTGGCCTCGTCGAGCGCGACCTCCCCGATGCGCCGCAGACGGTTCGCCGCGAGGGAGACGGTGCCGGCGCTGCGGTCGACACGGTTGAAGGCCGCGAGCCGGGCCGACTGGCCATCGAACTTCAGGTCGCCGCGGGCCAAGGCGTCCTGCCAATGCGGCCGAAGCGCATGCACGCACTGGGTGAAAGCATAATCGATCACCGGATCCCAAGGCAGATCGGCCGCGATGGCGGCGGTCTCGACCGCGCGGGCGTCGGCGACATAGCTGCACGCGACCACGGCTTCAAGGCGGACGCGCGGGGACGGATCGGCGGTCAGCCGGGCGAGCAAGTCCAGCGGCCGGGTCAGGCGGTCCGCCCAGATCCCGGCGACGTGGGCGGCGTAGGCGCGGGCTTCGGGCGCCTTGGCGGACGCCAACCGCGACAACAACCCCGCCTCGACCACTTCGTGGGACGCATAGACGCCGAGCGCCTCGAAGAGCGCGTGCTCATCCGTCGCCGCCGGAGACGAGGTCCATGCTGCGAGCGCGGCCGTGACGTTTGCGGTCGGCCGGTCGGCGAGGACGCGCTTGGCCATCTGCCGGTACCAGCGCTCCGGCGAGGCGAGCAGAGCCACGAGTTCGGGCGTCGGCAGTTGCGTCAGCTTTTTCCGGGGCACGAGAGGCCGGCCCTTGGCGGTGACGCGCCAGATGCGGCCGTGCGACTTGTCGCGGTCCGGATGGCGAAAGCTCGTCTGGTAGTGCCCGATGACAGGATTATACCAATCGCAGAGATAGAGCGCGCCGTCGGGTCCGAACCGGGCGTCGACGACGCGGAAGGCGGTGTCGGTCGACTCGATCAAGGGAGGCAGGCGCTCGGCTGTGAAGCCCGACGCGGCATCAGTGAAACGGAATCGTTCGACTGAGTTCTGGAGATATCCGCCGCTGACGGCCTCGCCTTGGTTGGCCGACGGAAAGTGGCTGTTCTCGACGAAATCGGCGCCGCCGAATTTCCGTCCCTGGTTCCAGATCGAGCGCTGTTCCAGAAAGTGGTCGGTGCGGATCATCGCCTGCGTCAGGTGGTGGACGCCGTGGCCGTTGCCGGCGAAGACGAAGGGCTGGCCCCAGCGGTCGAAGGCGTTGCCGAACGGATTGTGCGCGCCCATCGCGCCGGTCCAGAACGGGTCGAGCCGGAGCCGTCGCGGCCACAGGCGGAAGACACCGGCCTGCCGGAGCTCCTCGATGCCCCACGGCGTCTCGACGCGCGAATTGGCGTGCAGGCCCTGGCTCATGAGCAGTTCGCCGCTCGGGCCCCAGGTGAACGAGTTCACCGTCTGATGCGTGTCGCCGGTGCCGAAGCCGCGGAGCACCACACGGCGGTCGTCGGCCTTGCCGTCGCCGTCGGTGTCGCGCAGGTGGAGCAGTTCCGTCGAACTGCCGACGTAGAGCCCGCCGTCCCCGAGCTCGAGCCCGGTGGGCATCAGCAGGTCGTCGGCGAAGACCGTCGTCTTGTCCGCGCGGCCATCGCCGTCGGTGTCCTCCAGCACGACCACCTGGTCGCGGGCAGGATCGCCGGGCTTGATCTGCGGATAGGTGACGCTACCGGAGACCCAGAGACGTCCGTCCGGATCGAAGCGGATCTGGATCGGCTTCACCACGCCGTCGACCTCCGACGCGAAGAGGTCCACATCGAAGCCATCGAGCACCCGGAAGGATGCCTTCTCGGCCGCAGGTGGATGGGGGGCGTCCGCCACGCCGAGGCGGACCACCGTTAGGCACAGGCACAGGCAGAGGAGCCCGCGAAAGACGCGAAGGCCCATGAAAAAAGGAGAGGCTCCGGTGCCCTGAAGACCGGTGGCGGGACGACCGCGCTTCACCGGTCCAGAGAGGTCCGTTTTCAGGAACGATGCGCCACAGTGTTTCATTCGCTTGATCGGTTTGATCCGTGGACCTGTTTTTTCAGCGGCTGGCCTCTGGCGTCACCTGCGCGAGCTTCTCGATGCGGTGTTCGGCCCCGGCGATGAGCGGCACGAACTGCTCCAGCTCGGACGGGAACCAGCGGACCTTCAGGTCACGATGGTCGCGGCTGCTCGGTTGTTCGGTCCGATCACCGGCGAGGAAGGCCCAGTTGGTCGGGCGCGTGTAGCGGAACCACAACGTGTTCTTCTCCGCGACCGCGACCCGAACCGGCTCGAAGCCCGGCGCGCTCCATTTCCCCGCCACGTCGGCGCGGCCGGCGCGTGATGCGACCTCGCCCAGCCCGAGCTGCCGGGCGAACACGGCAGCCACCCTCGCCTGGCCGGCCGGCGTCAGCTGCCATCCATCCCGGGTCAGCCGGCCGGGGTCGTTCTCTTCCGCGAGGCCTCGGGTGAGGTCGACCAACGTCGCGCCCCGTTGCGCCGCGATCTCCCGGATGGCGGCGGCGTGGCGGACGAGCCCGGTGTTGTGGACGGTCAGGTCCGGGAGCGTGGTTTCGATCGGACGCTCGAACAGCGGAGGTGTCACCAGCACGAACCGCGGCGCGACCGCGGCGCACGTATCGAGCAGCTGTCCGTAGGCGCGGATGAAGTCGTCGACCTTCGCTTCGCCGGCCATCGATTCGGTCTGTCCGAACTGGACCACCACCACCGTCGCGCCGGCTCTCCGCAGCTGTTCGGCAAGCGTCGGATAGTTCAGCTCGCGCGGCCGGGCGAAGACGGTGTCGCCTTCCCACGCGAGGCCGCGGAACGAGAGATGATGGCCCGGATTCGCGAGCGTCAGCAGCGTCTCGACGTGTCCGGATTGTTGGGCAGCGACGACGTTGGCGCCGCCGAGGAACGCGACGACGTCGTTCGTGCGGAGCGGGAAGGCCGCGGCGCCGAGCGCCGGGACCCCGGTGACGAACGCCACCATCGCGGCGCAACGGGATGCGCGCCGCACGATTTCTGTCACGAGAGTGCCCATGGGGATCGCCGTGGAAGTTGCCGCGGCACCCCACGATCTGGCCAGCATCGATTGCCGGGGCAGCGATGTGGCCGCACGGCCGGGCGTCAGTGGCCCGCCCGCAGGACGACTTCGCCCTTGAGGATCTGGTTGCAGCAGGTGAGCCGGAATTTCTCCGGATCCTTGTTCCACTGGTCGAGCACGTCGAGCTCCTCGTCGGAGGGTCCGGAGAGGTTGTCCATGCCGCTGACGACCTCGGCGACGCAGGTCCCGCAGGAGCAGTTGAAGCAACCGGCCTCCATCTCCACGCCCGCTGTCTCGCCGGCTTCGATGAGGTTCTCGCCGTCCGGGACTTCGGCGGAGACGTTGGAGGGGAGGATGGTGAGCTTGGCCATGGGACGATCGGGTCGTGAGACGGGGCGGAGAGATAGCGGGCGGGGGGACGAAGTCAACGCGAGGCCCGGGATCGGTTCCGTCGGGCGGCCTTCAGACGACGGCGACGGTGTTCACCAGTTCGCCGATGCCCGAGATCGCGATGCGCACCACGTCGCCCGCGGCGAGGGTGAACTCATTGGCCGGAACGACACCGGTGCCGGTCAGCAGCACGGCTCCGTGCGGGAACTCCTGGCTGCGGCACAGATAGCCGGCGAGTTCCGGGAAGCTGCGCTTGATCTGGTCCGCGCCGGTCTGGCCGGCGAAGACCTCGGTGCCGTCGCGGACGATGCGGATGGAGATCGTCCAAGTGCGGGCCTCGGCTTCGGACGCGCCGATGGTGATGAAAGGTCCGAGGGCGCAGGACGCGCGGTAGACCTTTGCCTGCGGCAGGTAGAGGAGGTTCTCGCCTTCGATGTCGCGCGAGCTCATGTCGTTCCCGATGGTGTGGCCGACGATGTCGCCGCGGGAGTTGAGCACCAGCGCGAGCTCGGGCTCGGGGACGTTCCATCTCGCATCGGAACGGATGCCGACCTCCCCGCCGGTGGCGACGACCTTCTCGGCGACTGATTTGAAGAAGATCTCCGGACGGGCCGCGTCGTAGACCCGGTCGTAGGCGGTGGCGCTGAAATCTGATTCCTCCATGCGCGCCTTCTTGCTGCGGAGGTAGGTCACACCGGCGGCCCAGACCTCCTGGCGGTCGACCGGAGCGAGCAGGGTCGCCGCGTCGAGCGGCACGCGGCGGAGGCTCCGCTTCGAGAGGGCCGCGATCCGCTCCGGAAGATCGGCGGCATCGAGCAGTTCCGCGAGACGGGCGACACCGGCGTCGGTGAGGTCGAGCAGCGTGGAATCATCCACGAGCAATCCGACGGAGGGCCACGGCGTGGCTGGAGAACGGAAGCGGCAGAGTTTCATGTGCGGCGAGGTTGGCGGGCGCGGGAGCCGACCTCAAGCCGGGATGCGACCGGCCGAGGTCCGGCGGGCCGCCGCGATGGGCCACCGGAGAGGGCCGGAGGGTCGGCCGGGGAAGGGCACAAAAAAGCGGAAGCAGGCGAACCTGCTTCCGCTTCGAAATCCTGGGCCGAAGCTCAGTAACGGCTGCCGCCGCCGCTGTAGCCGCCGCCGCCACCGCCACGACCACCACGGTCGCCGCCGCCGCCGCCGCCGCCACCACGGTAGCCGCCGCCGCCGCCGCCGCCGCCGTAGCCGCCGCCGCCACCGGAGCGGGGACGCTCTTCCTTCGGCTTCGCCTCGTTGACGGTCAACGAGCGGCCGTCGAGTTGCGCGCCGCTCATGGCCTGGATGGCCGCCTGGGCGGACTCAACGGTGTCCATGGTGACGAAGGCGAACCCACGGGAACGACCGGTCTCGCGGTCGAGCATGAGGGCCACTTCGACCACGACGCCGTGCTGCGAGAACGCGTCCTGCAGCTGGTTCTGAGTGGTGTTGAACGATAGATTACCGACGAACAATTTTGTTCCCATATGTGATGTTTGCTGCCGACCTAGTTGCGAGTCTCGAACTGTTCCCGATTGTCGGGTTTCAAATCATCACTGAAACGTGTTCAACTGAAGATCCACCAAGTGCCGAAGAGCAAGCCGTCTGACGGATAGCGGCGGAACAATGCCTTTCTGCGGGCGGAGCACAAGTCGAATCTCATGGCGCCGATGCCGTCGTGGTCCGCGAGTGGATCGGACCCGATTTTCTTCCGTCGGGCCTCGCGGTTGGCCTCGGTGCCGGCGCGCGGTATCTTCCGCACATGACCAAGATCTACGCCTACTCCGGCTGCGGCGCGTGCCGGACAGCCCTGAAGTTCCTCAAGACCCATGGGGTCGCGCACAGATCGGTGCCCGTCCGCGAGCAGCCGCCGACGAAGGCGGAGCTCCGTAAGATGCTGGCTTTCCAAGGGGGCGCGGTGCGCCGTTTGTTCAACACGTCGGGCGCCGATCACCGGGCGCTCGGACTGGCCTCGACGTTGTCGGCGATGCCCCTGGATGCCGCCTTCGATCTGCTGGCGACGAACGGAAACCTGGTGAAGCGGCCGTTCCTGCTCACCGCGGACGGCGGGACGGTCGGCTTCGACGAGGTCGTTTGGCGAGAGCTCCTCGGCATCCAGGGCTAGCCGTCGGTTCTTGCTGTCGGTTCTTGGTTGCCGAAGGACTTCCGTCGGAACCACGCTGGCCACCTCCCCATGAAAATCGCCGCCACCACCGTCCTTCTGCTCGCCGCGGACATCCTGCTCGCGGCGCCGCCGGAACCCAAGTTCCGCGCGGTCGACATCGATACCGCGATCGGCATCGGTTATGGCTTGGCGATCGCCGATGTCGACGGCGATCGGCGGCCGGACATCGTGCTTTGCGACAAGGACAGGATCGTCTGGTACCACAACCCGGGCTGGGAGAAGCACGTGATGGCGGAAAAGCTCACCGAACTCGACCACGTGTGCGTCGCGGCAGCGGACATCGACGGCGACGGCAAGGCCGAGATCGCGGTCGGCGCGGGTTGGAACCCTGGCGACACGGTCGGGTCCGGCGCGCTCTTCTATCTGGTGGCACCGGCCGACCGCACGCAGCGCTGGACGCCGGTGAAGCTGCCGCACGAGCCGACGGTCCACCGGATCCGCTGGGCCAAAGCCCGCTCCGGCAAGGGCACGCTCATCAGCGTCCCGCTCCATGGCCGGGGCGACAACCCGGGCAAGGGCGAAGGCGTCGGCGCCCGGATCCAGCGGCATACGCCACCGGCATCGCCCGGCGGCGAGTGGAAGGTCGATGTCTTGGACGAAGGGTTGCACAAGGTCCACAACCTGGAGCCGGTCCGATGGGGCGAAGATCCTGAGCAGGAGTTCCTCGTCGCGGCCAAGGAAGGCGTCTTCAAGCTGGGGCGGTCGCGCGAGAACGGACCCTTCATCCGCGAGCAGATCGGTTCCGGCGAGAACGGCGGTTGCGGCGAGGTCCGGCCGGGGTCGGCCGGTGGCGGCAAGCGCTTCGTGGCCGCGGTCTCCCCGATGCATGGCAACCAGCTCGTCGTGTTCACTCCGCCGATCGACGCGCCGGGCAAGCTCTGGCAGCGCCGGGTGCTGGACGAGACGTTGGTGGACGGCCATGCGCTCGCGTGCGGCGACCTGCTCGGACTCGGCCGGGACCAGATCGTGGTCGGCTGGCGGGCGATGGGGAAACCCAAGGCGGTGAAGGTCGGCATCAAGCTGTTCACGCCGATGGACGCCGAGGGCAAAGAGTGGCGGACCACCGTGGTCGACGACGACACGATGGCCTGCGAGGACCTCCAGCTCGCCGACCTGGATGGCGACGGTCGGTTGGACATCATCGCCGCCGGTCGCGCGACGAAGAACCTGAAGGTCTGGTTCAATGTACGTCCCTGAGCCGCCCGCCCGGCGAAGATCTGGTGGCAGAATCCGGTGATCCAGCCGCGATTCCCACCGACTTCCCGATGCTTTCGGGCGGCGATTCCGACGCCAGCGTCCCGTGGAACACCTTCCCCCATCGGCCTTGGAGACCGCGTCCGTCGCGGCCCGTCCGTGCTTCGGGTCGGTCGGGTCCTACTTCAGGCACTTCCTTCTCATCGTGGACCTCGGTGTGCCGGCCGCGGTCTTGGGAGGCGTCCTCGTTGTCCGCGCTTAAAAGATGTCGGCGACCGCTCGGTGGTCGGTCCGCGGTGCGGAGGCGGCCCTCCGGATCGCGCTCTTGGCCGGGCTGCTCGGCACCGCGCTGCTCGGACAATCCAAGGGCGGCCCGTCGGAGGTCCTCTCGTTGGCTTTCAGTTGGACCGAGGTGATCCGGTTGGCTGCCGCTTATGCGAAGGATACCTGGCCGGCGCCGCTCGGGGATTGGATCGGGTCCGGGGCGCTGCAGACTTTGCTGCTGCTGCTCTGGACGGGCCTGGCCCACCTCGGCGTGGTCTCCTCGGCGTTGCTGCTCGCGGGCGTCCGCGAGGTCTCCCCGGAGATGCTGGGCAAGGTGGTCCGGACCGCCACCTGGAGCTTGGTGGTGTTCCTGATGGCGGTGGTCCAGATCCTCGGGATCCTGCTCCCGGTGAGCGGTTGAGCCCGAGGCTCGCCTGCCGCGGGGCCTTGCCCCAGACTCGCCCCATGTCGTCCGCACCGCTCACCGGCCTCAATGTCCTGTTGCTCGACGACGAACCGTTGCTGCGCCGCCAGCTCACCGTCGCCCTGGAGCGGCTCGGCGCCGATGTCGTCGTCGCCGATTGCCTCGGGGCCGCGCGCCGGCTCGCGTCCGAGATGAGCTTCGATTTCGCGCTGCTGGACGTGAACCTGCCGGATGGCCTCGGGCCTGACTTGATCCGCGACAAGGTCTTCCCTGCCTCCACCGGCGTGGTGGTGATGACCGCGGAAGGCGCGGTGGACGGTGCCGTCGAGGCGATGAAATCGGGCGCGCTCGATTATCTCACGAAGCCGTTCGAGCCGGCGGCGCTCGCCCTCGTGCTGACCCGGGCGCGGCAGACGCGGCAGAACGCGCGGGCCGCCGAGCATCGGCGCGCCGAGTCGCCGGAGCGGGACTTCTTCTTCGGAGGCGCCCTCGCTCCGTTGCAGGCGCAACTGGACAAGATCGTCGCCGCCGACCGGCGGATGCAGACCGGTCTCGCGCCGGTGCTCATCCAGGGCGAGACCGGCACCGGCAAGACGACCCTCGCGCGCTGGATCCACACGAACGGCCCGCGCGCCGCGGCGCCATTGGTCGAGGCGAACTGCGCCGCCATCCCGGAACACCTCGCGGAATCAGAGCTTTTCGGCCACGAGAAGGGCGCTTTCACCGATGCGCGGTCGACCCGCATGGGGCTCTTCGAGGCGGCGGACGGCGGCACGCTTTTCCTCGACGAGCTGGCGAGCCTGCCGCTCGGGATGCAGGCCAAGCTGCTCACCGCGCTCGAGGACCGGCGCATCCGGCGGGTCGGCGGGTCGCGGGACATCCTGGTCGACGTCCGCGTCATCGGCGCCGCCAACCGCGACCTCAAGCAACTCGTCGCGGAGAAAGCCTTCCGGGAAGATCTCTACCATCGCCTCGACCTCTTCCGCATCGCCATCCCGCCCCTGCGCGAACGCGGCACGGATATCATCGCGCTCGCCGAGTCGCTGCTCGCCCGCCAAGCGCGCCGGCATCACCTGCCGTCCCGCCCGATCTCCGCGACCGGCCGACGCCGGCTGCTCGCCTACGCTTGGCCCGGCAACGTCCGCGAGCTGTCCCATGAATTGGAACGGGCCCTGGTGTTCGAGGACGGCGACGAGCTGGCCTTCGACCCGCTGATGGGCGCCGCCGGTGCCGACATCCCCGCGGACCCGACCGCCGGAGCACCAACTACACAAGGCGATTGGATGAGTCCCGGTTTCCGCTTCCCTGGATCCGGCTTCTCGCTCGAGGACGCCATCCTCCGGTTGATCCGACACGCATTGGCGCAGACCGACGGGAACGTCTCCGGCGCCGCCCGGTTGTTGGGGGTGTCGCGGGATTACCTCCGTTACCGGCTCGGCGGTTGGAAGGACGACACCAAGGGCGGGTGACCCCTGATCGGGGAATATCCCCCAGCGCTCCGGAAACGGATCGGGGAACCGCCCCCGGAAAGGTCTGGCATCCAAGGACGGAAGGTCCATAAAGCGCAGGGAAAACCCTGATTCCTGCGCGATCCGCCGAACGGGAACGGTTGGCATCCATCACGCTAAGGAGGACGCAGCAGCGGGACGGGATGTTCCGCCAGAACGACAAAATCACACCGTATCCAGTCATGAAAAAACTCAACAAGCTCACGCTCCTGGCCGCGCTCGTCGCCGGCCTGTCCGCCTTCACCCCCGTCCGTGCCGACGACAAGCCGGCGAAGCCCGATAAGGTCGAAAAACCGGAAGGCGTCCCGGGAAAACCCGGCGGCGACATCGGCATCCGCGTGCCGGACCGCTTCAAGGACGATGCCAAGCTCCAGGAGCTCATCGCCGCAGCCAAGGTCCAGCGCGAGGCCTTCGTCGCCAAGCAGAAGGACATCGCGGCCGCGCTCAAGGGCTCCACGGCCGACCAGAAGGAGAAGATCAAGGAGCAGCTGAAGGCCAACAAAGACCAGTTCCTCGGGGACACCAAGCAGCTCCGCACCGATATCCGCGACCGCGTGAAGGAGCTCGTCGGCGAGCTCAAGGCCGGCAACGTCAAAGGCGCGGGCACCGAGGGCGCCGGCCACGGCCGTCGCGGCGGGAACTGATGCTTGGGTCGGGACCTCCGGCAGGGGGGCCGGATGGAGTGGTTGACACAACGGCCGGCGATCCCCTATGGGTCGCCGGCCTTTTTCTTGGCCCGGTCTGTCCGTCCGCACCGATGTCCTCCTGCCGATTCCTTCTCCGCTCGATCGCGGTGGTGTCCTTCGCGGCCCGGGCGCTGTTCGCAGGGCCTTTCGAACGGTCCGTCCCGATGGCGGAGCCGGGCCCGTTCCTGCTCTGGGACACGTCGCTGACCCTCCGGTCCGGCGGCGGCCACACGGACAACCCGACCTACGCGCCGAGCTTCCGCGAGCCGTCCGGCTTCATGGCGCTCGGAGCCGACCTGCTGATCCTTCGGCTGCCATCGGACGGCAACTCCGGCTACCTTTTCTTCACCGGCGATGATCGGCGGTTCTTCAGCGCCCCGAGCGTGCGAAAAGAGCAGACCTTCGCGACCCAGGGGCTGCTCAAGCACGAGTGGACGGATTGGACCGGAACCCTTGCTGCGCAGCATCTGTACGCCGACCAGGTCTTCGACCTTTCCGAGGAAGGCAGCGGCACCAACGCTCCGGTGCAAGGCCACGTCCAGGCCAGCGGCCACACCCTCGGCATCCGTCCCGCCATGCGTCGTTCTCTCGGCGACGGCGGGTGGGTCGAGGGCGAGGTCGGGTTCGCGCGGCAGCATTTCAGCGAACCGCTCGACAGCTCCGGCGAACGTTCGATGAAGCTCACCCTCGGACGCCTCTACGCGCCGAAATGCTCCCTGGAGCTGGCGCTCGCCGGATCCCTGCGGCTCTACGACGACTCGGCACTGCTCGCCGCGGACGGCTCTTATCTTACCGGCACCCGTGAGGAACTGGCGACCCGCGCCATCGAAGGGATCTGGCGGCACGCGTGGGGCGCGAAGGGCCGGTGGCGGACCGTTCTCCGCGGCTCGGCGACGCGCGTGGAGGACAACGGCCAAGGATATTTCGACCACGACACGCTGTCGGCTTCGGCGCAGGTCCAGTTCGAGTCCGGTCGCTGGACCGCCAAGCTCACCGGGAAGTTCGTCCGCTTCACCTATGCGGTGCAACAGGTGCCGTCGCCGGGATCCGGGGCGCGGGCCCGCGACGAGGTCATCGTCGAGGCGAAACTGGAATACCGCCTGCGCCCGCAGCTCAAATGCGTCGCCATCGTGTCGGAGGAACGTTCGCTCGGGAACTCCGCGTTCGACACCTACTCGGCGCGGACCGTCTCGGCGGGATTGGAATGGGACCTATGACCCCGCGCGGTGATCTTCTCAGCGGCAGCGGCCCCGGGACGCTCCGGTCCATCCCGTGGGCATCGCTTTCCGGGATCGTCTTCGCGCTTGTCTTTCTGGCCGGCGCGATCCTCCACACCCGGGGCCAGCTCCGGACCGAACTGCGGACCCAGCTGGCCCGGCGCGACGGCGTGCTCCTGTCGACGTTGCTCCGGCAACAGCTCGCGGCTCCGGGCGAGGGCGTCCCGGCGGATCCGTTGCTCGCGGTGCTCGAGACGATCCGCTTGCCGCAGCTTCCGGGCGTGCTCTCGGTCGGGCTCTACGACCTGGAAAGCCGTTTCACCGCCGCCCTTCCGGCCACCGCCGCGGAGACGCCGCTCGATGCGGAGCTCGCCGCGGCGGCGTTGCGGTCGATGGTCGGCAGCCGTTTCCGACCTGCCGCCGTGCTTGCGGGTGAATCGGTGCTGACCGATCCCGAGGCGGCTCCCTCGGTGCCGGTGCCGGTCTTGGAATTGGTCATGCCGGTGCCGGATCCAGAGACCGGTGCGATCGCGGGTTTCGCGCGCTTCCTGCTCCGGGGCGAAGGCCTCGCGGCCGAGTACGCGGAGCTGGATGCCAATCTGCGCCAGCAGGCCCTGACCGCCTTCGCTCTCGCCGGCGGCGCGATGACGCTCGTGCTGGGATGGGCCTTCCACCGGTTGGGCCAGTCCAACCGGCGTCTCCTCCGGGCCAACCACGAGCTCGCGCTCGCTGCCAAGACCTCCGCGGTCGGCGCGGTCGCGTCGCACCTGATCCACGGACTGAGGAATCCGCTCGCAGGTTTGCAGCAGTTCGTGCTCGGCCGCGGCGATGGCGCGAGCGGAGGCGATTGGACCGATGCCGCTGCCACCGCGCGCCGCATGAAAGCGATGATCGACGACGTGGTCCGCGTGCTCCGCGAGGATTCCGGCGCCGCCGGCTACGAGATCAGCACCGATGAACTGCTCCATCTGGTCGGGCGCAAGGTCGGGCCGCGCGCGGAGGAACGGCAGGTCCTGCTCAAGACCTCCGCCCAAGGTGGCGCCATGCTCGCCAACCGCGATGCGAACCTCGTCCAGCTCATCCTGGAGAACCTCGCGGTCAACGCGGTCCAGGCAACGCCGTCCGGCCGCGAGGTCTCGGTGACGATGCGGTCCGTGCAAGGACGGCTGTCCTTCTCCGTGACCGACCAGGGCCCGGGATTGCCGGCGGCCGTGCAGTCGGCTCTTTTCACGCCGGTGACCTCGACCAAGGCCGGCGGCGCCGGGATAGGCCTCGCCCTGAGCGGACAACTGGCGCGCCATCTCGGCGCCGAGCTCAGCTTGGTCCGCACCGGCGCCGACGGCACGGAGTTCTGCCTGCGGCTGCCGGCGGCGGGGGACGCCGCAGTTCCTCCGGGATGACCTGTCGGTCCCGGACATCCCGTTGCCCGGCGCGTCGACCCTCGCTATAATATTCTCATCGCATGAACCGCCTGTCCGCCGCGCTCGTCGCGCTCCTGTTCTCGCTCGCCGCCGCGGCCGCTCCCCTCCGCTGGCATTGGTCGAACCCGTCGCCCCACGGCAACAACATCGCCGGCATCGCGTTCCACGTCGAACGGGGCTACGTCCAGGTCACCGACCACGGGCAGTGCTACACCAGCCCGGACCTGGCGACCTGGACGCCGAACGACACCGGCACCTCGAAGGCGTTGCGCAGCGTGCGTTTCTTCGGCACCCGGATGGTGGCCGTCGGCGAGTCGGGCCTCGTCCTGTGGTCCGACCAGTCGGAGGTCTTCCAACTTCTAGATCTCAGCACAGCAGATTGGCTGGAGAGCGTCGCAGCCTCGCCCACGAGGCTCGTCGCGGTCGGCGACAACGCGGCGATCTACACCAGCGACACCGGCACCCGCTGGACGCGCCAAGCCGTCGGCTTCTCCGATTGGCTGCGGGGCGTGGCCTACGGCGGCGGGGTCTTCGTGGCGGTCGGCGAGAACGGCCGCATCGCTGTCAGCGCCGACGGGGTGAAGTGGAACACCCGCTCCAGCGGTTCGACGGCGCACCTGAGCAGCGTCGCCTTCACCGGCACCGTCTTCATGGCGGTCGGTGATGCCGGCACGGTGCTCCTCAGCAACGCCGGCGGGACCGCGTGGACCAAGCAGTCGGGGACCGGGGCCGCCGGCGACTTGGGCATGGTCGCCATCGAAGCGGCCGGGAGCCGCCTCGTCGGCGGCGAGAACGAGCTGCGCCTGGACACGTCGTCCGGCTTCAGCTCGACCTGGACGGACCAGATCGCCGTCTCGAAGGCCTCCCCCGCGCCGAAGGCCACCTACCTCGCGGCGTTGTGGGACGGCACGAACTTCGTCGCCGGCGGCCGCGGCGGCCTGACGGTCACAGGCAAGCGTCCGACGGCCGGCGCGGAATTCGGCTGGAGCACCTTCCCGAGCCCGACGCGAAGCTGGTTGTTCGACATCACCACCGCGGTGGGCACCGGGACGACCCTCTCGGCGACCTGGGCGGGCGGTGCCGTCCGCTACGCGACGAACCACACGACCAACACCTTCTACGTCGCCGTCGGCGACCAGTCGACCATCGTCACCAGCGACAACGGCGCGGCTTGGAGCACCGCGTTGACCCCGGCGTCCTCGACCGGCGCCATCTATCTCGGCGTGGCCGGCGATGCGCGCGGACTGGTGGCGGTGGGCAGCAAGGGCACGCTGTCGTTCAGCCCCGTGGACCGCGTCGCGACCCTCGTCACGAACGTCTTCACCAACGGGGCCATGGTCGCCACCGTCGTCTTCACCAACCAGGTGAACGCCCTCGGCCTCGCCTGGTATGCAGGACGGTCGCCGACCGCCGTCGACCTCCAAGCGGTCTGCGCCGGCTCCGGGACCTACGTGGTGGGCGGCGACCAAGGGTTCCTCGCCACGAGTCCGGACGGCACGAACTGGACCGCCCGGGCCAGCGGCACGACGCGTTTCCTCTCCGGGCTCGAAGCGTGGCCGGGCGGGTTAGTCGCGGTGGGCGAGCAGGGCACGATCCTCACTTCGCCCGACGCGGTGACCTGGTCCAATCGGTCGCTCGCGACCACGAATTGGATCTACCGCGTGCGCTGGCTCGGCGGGCAGCTGGTCGCTGGAGGACAGAACGGCACGATCTACACCAGCCCCGACGCCGCGGTCTGGACCGCCCGCAACTCCGGCACGAAGACCTGGATCAATGACATCGAGTCCGTTGACGGGACCTACTTCGCGGTCGGGAACCAAGGCCTCTTGATCACGAGCCCGGACGGGGTCCGCTGGACCGCCGACACCTCGGTGATCTCCGGCAAATCGATCTTCGGTGCCGCCACGCTCGACGGCAGACTCGTCGTGGTCGGCATCGAAGGACTGATCCTCCGCACCCAGGTCGGTGCGTTCCCGGAGCCGGTCAAGATCGTCGATTGGCCAAAGCAGCCGACCGACCCGTTCTTCCTGTTCACCGGCAGCCCTGACCAGCGGTTCCGTCTGGACCGCGGCACCGACCTGAAGACCTGGGAGACCGGGGCCGCTCGCGAGATCACCGATCCGGCGGGAACATTCCTGCTGCTGGACGACGGCACCAACAGCCCTCTCCATCAGTTCTTCCGCTCGGTGGACTTGCCTTGAAGCGAGGTGAGCGGCCCGAAATGCGGATACCGTGCCGGTCGCCGTCCGTTCCCCGCTCCCCCGTCCATCAAATTCCCTCGCCTGCCACGGAGCGACTTCGTGATGCTCACGGCATGTCCGGACCGCTCGAAGGCAAGTGCATCGTCATCATCGGTGGCACCACCGGATTAGGGCTCTCCGCGGCCCGCGCAGTGGTCGCCGCCGGCGGCCGGGTGGTCGCGGTCGGACGCGATCCGGACAACGTGGCCGGGGCGGCGGCGGCGCTCGGGTCCTCGGCCCGCGTGGTCGTCGGCGACGCCACCGACCCGGCCACCGCACCGGCGGCGATCGCGACGGCGGCGAGCGGCTTCGGCGGCTTCCACGGGCTCTACCACGTCGCCGGCGGGAGTGGACGTCGCCGCGGCGACGGACCGCTGCACGAGCTCACCGACGATGGCTGGGACTTCACCTTGGACCTGAACCTGAAGTCCGTCTTCCACTCCGCCCGCGCCGCGGTGCGGCAGTTCCTCGCCCAAGGCAGCGGAGGCAGCATCGTCCACTGCGGGTCGGTGCTGGGTTCGTCGCCGTCGCCGAAGTTCTTCGCGACCCACGCCTACGCGACCGCGAAGGCAGGCGTGGTCGGCTTGAGCCGCGCGGCGGCGGCCCGTTACGCCGCCGATGGGATCCGCGTGAACGTGCTCGCCCCGGGGCTGGTCGCGACGCCGATGTCGAAGCGCGCCCAGGCCGACGAGGCGATCCTCGGTTTCATCCGCACCAAGCAACCTCTCGATGGGGGACGTATCGGCGTGCCCGAGGACCTCGACGCCGCGGTCGTGTGGCTGCTCTCGGACGCCTCGCGGTTCGTCACCGGACAGGTCATCGCCATCGACGGCGGCTGGGAAGTGAGCGAAGGCCGATGGACAGAGGCGAACGACGAGTGATGAAAGCAACCCGAAGAATGCCGGCGGCTGACGGCTTCCCCATGGACCTACAAACGAAATCGATGCCCGGCGCCCGGTCCGCTACTTACACGCTCGGGCTCGACCTTGGCGGCACCAGCGTCAAGAGCGTCGCGGTCACCTCGGCGGGCGAGACGCTCGGGCGGTTCCACGAGCCGTTCGACCTGGGCCAGCCGATGGCCTTCGCCGAGTGCGTCGCATCGGTGGTCGCCCAGGCTTCGGACGCCTTGGGGGCTCCGGCGCGGATCGGGTTGTCCGCTCCGGGGATCGCCGCCAAGGACGGCCGGTCGATCGCGGTGATGCCGGGGCGGTTCGATGGATTGGAAGGGCTCGTCTGGGCCGGCTTCCTGTCGCGTCCGGACGGCGTGCCGGTCCTCAACGATGCCCATGCGGCGTTGCTGGGCGAGGTCTGGCTCGGCGCCGCGCGCGGATGTCGCGACGTGCTCCTGCTCACGCTCGGCACCGGCGTGGGGGGCGCGGCGATGTCGGACGGACGTCTCCTCCGCGGTCACGTCGGCAAAGCCGGCCACCTCGGCCACGTCTCGTTGGATCCCGAGGGCGCGCCCGACATCTGCGGGACGCCCGGTTCGCTGGAGGATGCCATCGGCAACCACAACATCGCGGCGCGCACCGGCGGACGCTTCGGCACCACCCACGATCTCATCCGTGCGTGTGCCGACGGCGATGCAGCCGCTCGTGAAGTCTGGCAGCGCTCGCTCCGCGCCCTGGCGGCGGCGCTGGTCTCGTTCGGCAACGTGCTCGACCCGGAGGTCGTGATCCTCGGCGGCGGGATCGCCCGCGCGGACGAGGCGCTGTTCACTCCGTTGCAAGACCTGCTGGCAACCCGTGAATGGCGACCGGGAGGGCAGGGGATGCGCCTGGTCGCAGCCTTGCTCGGCGAGCATGCCGGCGCCTACGGAGCCGCTTGGAACGCCGCTCTCTCGCCGACCGATACGAGGTGAACCGGCCCGGTGTCCGTCCGCGCAGGACGGTCCCGGTCGGGCGCATCGCCGGGATCCGGGCCACCGCCGCCCTCGGTCCACGTTCGCGATGCCGCGCCTCGGTCGCAAAGCGCCCTCGGCGAGATATCCCACGATGCCTGTCGAGAGCCGAGGGCCTGAGGGCCTCACCCACGCCACGACCGGCTTGCGTCTGGATCTTCGCGCAATATCGTCACCCACTTTATGCCGCTGTCCGCTCCGCTGTCCGCTCCGCTCTCGCTCCGTCGCGCCGTGCTTGGCGCGCTTGCCATCGCAGCCATCGTGCCCGCGCTCGCCCAGCACAAACTCGGGCCTCAGGGCAGTTTCGACGCCCCGAAGATCGCCGCCGCGTCGGACGAGGGAGAAAAGAACCTGAAGCGCTTCCAGCTGCCTCCCGGATGGAAGGGCGAGCTCTGGGCCGCCGAGCCGCAGGTGGCGCATCCGGTGGCGTTCGACATCGCCGATGACGGGCGAGTGTTCGTCTCCGAGACCTTCCGGGCCTGGCGCGGCGTGCCGGACATCCGCGGCATCATGGATTGGCTCGACGAAGACCTCGCCAGCACCTCGGTGGAGGACCGGCTCGCGGAGATGAAGCGGCATCTCGGCGACGAGGGCATGAAGGACTATCTGAAGAACACCGAACGCGTCCGCTTGCTCACGGATCCGACCGGGACCGGCAAAGCGACCCGGTCGCAGGTGTTCGCCGAGAACTTCGCGAACCCGCTGGACGGCGTCGCCTCCGGCGTCCTCGCCCGAGGGAACGAGGTCTGGTTCGCGAACATCCCGAACATCTGGCGTCTCCGGGACGCGGACGGCGACGGTGCGGCCGATTTCCGGCAGAGCATCAGCTACGGCCACGGGATCCGCGTCGGCTTCCTCGGGCACGATCTTCACGGACTCACCTGGGGACCGGACGGCAAGCTTTACTTCAGCATCGGCGACCGCGCTTCGGTTCTGAAGACCGAGGGCCGTGTCGTGGGCACGCCGGATAGCGGCGCGGTGTTCCGGTGCAATCCCGACGGCACCGAGATGGAGATGCTCTACAAGGGGCTGCGCAACCCGCAGCAGCTGGTGTTCGACGAATGGGGCGACCTCTTCACCGGCGACAACAACTCCGACGGCGGCGACCAGGCGCGCTGGACCTATCTGATCGAGGGTGGCGACAGCGGTTGGCGCATCGGCTGGCAGTTCCTGGAGCAGCCGAATCCCCGCGGCCCGTGGAACTCGGAGAAGATGTGGTATCCGCAGAACGAGACCCAGCCGGCATTCATCACGCCGCCGATCAAGAACATCTCCGCGGGGCCTTCGGGCGTCAGCTATTACCCCGGCACCGGGCTCGGACCGGAATGGCAGGGGACCTACACGCTGTGCGATTTCCGGGGTAGCGGCGCCGGGTCGGGGGTGTGGAGCTTCAAGCACAAGCCGAAGGGCGCCAGCTTCGAGATCGTCGAGGACAAGAAGATGGTCTGGGCCATCGAGGCGACCGACGCCAAATGGGGTCCGGACGGCGCGTTCTGGATCACCGACTGGGTGGACGGCTGGGAAGGCGTCGGCAAAGGCCGCATCTATCGGTTCCATGACCCGGCGACCCTCGGCCGGCCCATCGTCAAAGCGACGCAGGCGCTGCTCAAGACCGGGTTCGCCAAGCGCCCGGAGAAGGAGTTGATGAAGCTGCTCGCGCATCCGAACCAGCGCGTGCGCCAAGGCGCGCAGTTCGAGCTCGCCGCGCGCGGCGACAAGAGCGTCCCGGCGCTGGTGAAGCTCACCAAGGCGGGCAACCAGGTCCATGCCCGCTTGCACGCGGTCTGGGCGCTCGGCCAGGTCCAAGGTCATGCCCACAAAGCGCGCCGCGAGGCGTCGTCGGTGGAACTCGACGCCTTGGTGCCGTTGCTCGCGGACGCCGATGCGCATGTGCGCGGGAACGCGGCGCGCGTGCTCGGCGATGCCGGCTACGCCAAGGCCTATGACGTGCTCGTCAAGGGGACGACCGATAGCGATGCCCATGCCCGCGCGCTGGCGACCATCGCGCTCGGCAAACTCGGAAAACGCGAGGCGGTGCCGGCGTTGTTCGCGTCGCTCAAGGCGAACGCCGACCGCGATCCGCATCTCCGCCACGCGGCGGTGACGGCGCTGGTCGCGGTGGACGACTTCGATGCGCTCCAGGCCGCGATCAAGCACCCGGATGCATCGGTCCGGATGGGCGTGCTGCTCGCGATGCGCCGGCTCCAGCGCAACGAGATCGGCGCGTTCTTGGCCGATGCCGACGAAAAAATCGTGGTCGAGGCGGCGCGTGCCATCAACGACGAGCCGATCTCCGGTGCGATGGACCTGCTGGCGGTCCGGATCGAAGGCCCTGTTTTGACGGGCAAGGCGCTGGCCCAGAACGTCCCGTTCTTGCGCCGCGCGTTGAACGCCAACTATCGCCACGGCACGCAGCAGACCGCGGCCCGGCTGGCCAAGGTCGCCACGGACGCCGTGTTCCCGGACGACGTGCGGGCCGAGGCGTTGGATGCGCTCGCGGAATGGCCGAAGAACTCCGGACGCGACCGCATCACCGGGCTCTGGCGCCCGACCACTTTCGCCCGCGACGCGAAGATCCCCGGCGCCGCCGCGCGTCCGGTGGTCGACGCGCTCCTCGCCGATGCGCCCGAGAAGGTCCGGACCGCCGCCGCGCGCGCCGCGGGTGAACTGAGCATCGCTTCCGCGTCCGGTCCCCTCTCCAAGCTGGTCACCCAGAAGCTCGGGAACGCCGCGTCGCGCGTCGCGGCGTTGACGGCGCTTTCCCGGTTGCAGACGCCCGACTATCCGGTCGCCTTGGAGGCGGCCCAGAAGGATCCCGAGGAGGCGGTCCGCAAAGCCGCGCTCAAGCTGAGCGTGGATGCCCCGCCGGCGGTCGCCTCGGGTGCCGCGGCCTCGCCTTCGACGGGTTCCGGCCCGCTGGCGAAACTGATCGACGTCATCGCCCACGGTTCCCTGGCCGAGAAGCAGAACGCCTATGCCGCGTTGGCGAAGCTTCCCGGCGTCCAGGCCGACGAGTTCATCGGCCAGCGGATGACTGATCTCGTCGCCGGGAAGGTCCCGGCGGATCTTCAGCTCGACGTGCTGGACGCGGCTGCGGCGCGCCCGGCGCTCAAGGCTGCGGTCGCCGGTTGGGAGGCCTCACTGCCCAAAGCCGCGGAGTCCGACGTGAACCCGTGGAAGGTCTGTCTCACCGGCGGCAACGCGGAGGAAGGCAAGAAGGTGTTCCTCGAGAAGGTCGAAGTCAGCTGCGTCCGGTGCCACAAGATCAACGCCGAGGGCGGCGAGGTCGGCCCCGAACTCACCGGTCTCGGCGAGAAGAAGGGCCGTGAATACCTTTTGCAGTCGTTGCTCTATCCGAACGCGTCCATCGCCCAAGGCTTCGAAAGCGTCTTGGTCACGCTGAAGAACGGGACGACCTACGCCGGGGTCATCAAGTCGGAGACCGATGCCGAGTTGGAAATCAATTCGCCGGAGGACGGCCTGCTCAAGTTGAAAAAGGCGGAGATCACCGCCCGGGAAAAGGGCCTGAGCGGCATGCCGGACGGATTCGGAGGCGTGCTCACGAAGCAGGAGATCCGTAACTTGGTCGAGTTCATCACGACCTCGAAGTGAGGCGTGCGCCCGGTGCCGGGCGATGCTCACCGAAGCCGCCGGGTGTGGTGCCGCGGTAGGTGCCGCGGATGGGCAGGGAATTGGTCGGGCATGGGCCGACGACGACGATCGCTCCCTCCTGTCGCCGGACACCGGGACTTTGGAATTGCGAGGTGGAACGGAGGCGGGCTTGGGAACGGGTGGCAAAAGTCCCGGGCGCGAACCGTCGTGGGCTGGGTGGCACAGGCCACCGGCCTGTCGCGGCGGGCGACCCGCCTGCCGCTCGGGGTGGGGCGGCCGAGCCCCAGATGCGCCGGGAAAGGTCGGGTAGGCAGGTCCGTTGTCAGTGCCGAAGCTCGGCGGCAGGTTGCCACCGATGACGGGCCGGTGGCCCGTTCCACCCGGATCAAGTCGGTGGACCCAGAGGATCGCGGGTGCTCGATGCCTATCCGCATCTGCGATCCGCAGGCGCTGACGGCAGATGGGCGGGCCGGTCGTGCCGAGGCCTTGCCGAGTGCAATTCGGCGAGACAAAGTTTCAAAGCTTGCGCTACCAGCGCCGATGTTTGCCGTCCGACGCCGGCCGGGAGGGAACGTCGGTCCGGTCGGGCCTTCGGTGCCCCAGAAATCGTTGAAAACCGTGGTTTAGCGGGCTCAGGCTCGCTCGGACTCTTGACAGCTAGCGCTTGGGTGTGTAAATACAAAGTAGTTACACCGCATTGGCGATCGCTTTACGAACGGCTCCCAAAATGGAGTTCGACTGGAACAACCCGCCCTTCGCGTTCGATGGATCTTTGAAGGTCCGGGACATCGAGGAATCCTTCGAGGACCCCTTCGCGGTGAGGCTTTTGCCCGATTCGCCGCGATTCGGGGTGCAGGCCCGGTATTTCAGCTTGGGCAAATCGGCGTCGGGTGTCGGGGTGTTCTGCGTGTACCGGACGAACGGGCGGGTGATCCGGGTGATCTGCGGACGGGTCTTCACCGAGGCGGAAGAGTTCTTCTACCAACGGAAGGTCAAGCAGACGATGGAGGTCTGAGAATCATGGCACTGAACGTGGTAAGTGCTTGGGAAGAGGTCCCCTTGTTCGACAGCGAACAGGCGGAGGCGGCGTTCTGGGCGGACAGCCAGATCGACCTCCGGCTCATGGAGGGAGCGACGGCGGCGGGTGCAGAGCTCTCGGAATCGGTGACCATCACCCTCCGGATGGATCCGCGGATGCTGGGCCGGATCAAGCGGGTCGCCCGGGAGCGCTACTTGAACTACCAGAGCATGATCAAGCAGTGGCTGAGCGAACGGATGGAAAAGGAATTGAAGGATCGGTGACGGTTGAGGAAGGCTGGTCGGACACCTTAGGGCGGACATGAAATCTTCCGGTCATATCTTGGGCGGCGCGAGCCGGCCCGCTGCGTCGGTCCGCCGCGCGGTCGCGTTCACGCTCATCGAGCTGTTGACGGTGATCGCCATCATCTCCGTCCTGGCCGGATTGCTCGTGGGCCTTGCCCCGATCGCCACCACGCGGATACGCGAAGCGCGGCTCAAGGGCGAGCTCAACGACCTCGTCACCGCCATCGAATCCTACAAGGCCAAGTACGGCGTCTATCCGCCGGACAGCTACAACGCGGACAAGAACGAGGTGGATGCGGTGGTCAACCCGCTCTACTACGAGCTGACCGGCTTGGTCGTCGTCAACAGCGGGGACACCGGCTACTTTGAGACGGTCGATGACGCGACCCGTTTCCTTCCTGCGACCGCGCAACAGTATTTCCATCGCGACGGATTCCTGAACGCGGCGACCCGCGACCGGTTCCGCCGCCTGTTCCGTCACACCTTCAAGGCCAGCCAGCACGCCAGTGTCCTGCGGACCGCCGGGGTCGGGGCCAAGAATGCCCAGGTGCTCACGGTGGGCTTCGCGGCGGATGCCTCCGGCAAGAAGAACTCCGGGTTCGCGTGGCCGTTGAACGACGCGCGTCATCCGCAGCCGGTCCCCACCAATCCCGGCCTCAACCCGTGGCGCTACGTCTCGACGAACCCCACCAACAACCCCGGGACCTTCGATCTCTGGGCCGAGGTGATCGTCCGCGGCCAGAAGAAGACCTACGGCAACTGGAAGCAGTGAACCCGCGCCCCACGTCCCGAACCCGTCCTCCCGTCATCCCATGAACCTACGTCCGCATCTGCGCCGCCGTCAGCCGAGCGCTTTCACGCTCATCGAACTGCTCGTCGTCATCGCCATCATCGCCATCCTCGCCGGCATGTTGTTGCCGGCCTTGGCGGGCGCGAAGAGGTCGGCCAACAAGAGGAAGGCCTCGGTGGACATCAGCAACCTGCACGCCGCCATCACCGCGTACCAAGCGGCCTATGGACGCCTCCCGTCCTCCCAGGCGGCCCGCGCCGAGGTCAACGCCCAGTACCCGGACTTCACCTACGGCACGCAGCAGAAGGGCGTCCAGGTGTTCGATTCCAAGAGCGTGGTCAACTATGACACCGTGAGGAACGTCGGCGGGAACACCGACCGGCAGCTGAGCAACGCCGAGACCATCGCCATCCTGACCGACAGTTCGCTCGCCGCCGACAAGTTCCCCGTCGCCAACGCCTACAACGCCGTCAACGACACCGACAACAGTCCGGTGAACTTCAAGTCCGCGTTGAACCCGCAGCACAACACCTTCCTCAACATCAAGACGGCCAAGGGCTACGGCCCGAACGGCGTCGGCGAGAACGACGGCGTGTACCGGGATCCGTGGGGCCATCCCTTCATCGTCACCCTCGACCTCGATTACGACAACCGCGTGCGCGATCCGTTCGGTGCGCAGTGGCCGGCGTCGGACGACCGCTTCCGCAGCATCAAGGCCAGCGCCGTCGTCTGGTCCTTGGGGCCGGACGGAAAGGTCGATTTCACCAAGGGCGTGAACGAGAAGGGGACCGTGAACGAGGACAACCTCTACAGTTGGCGCTGATCTGCGACGTGCGACCGAGCTTGCCATGAATGCGCCTTGCCCCAACCCAGCCGGATCCGGCAGTGCGCTGCCGCCGCGCCGGCAGCGCGCGTTCACGCTGATCGAGCTGTTGGTGGTCATCGCGCTCATCGGCGTGCTCACCTTCGTGGCGGTGCCGGCCTTCAAGGGTTTCGGGCAGACCAACACATTGGCCGCTGCCCAGCGGCAGGTGCAGGACGACCTCGCGCTGGCACGGCAGTTCGCCATCAAGACCCGTTCGCCGGTCTACATGGTGTTCTTCTCGCCCGCGGCGGACCAGACCGCCAAGGTCGCGGGCGTCCACAACCAGTTGATCGCGCTCCAAGGTTCGGGAGGCACGATCGGCGAGTTCGCCGCCAACGCACTGCGGGTGATGACCAACGTCATCGCGTCCTCCCATTCCAGCTACGCGTTCTTCGCGGAACGCAACGTCGGCGACCAGCCCGGGGTCGTCCGGCCGAGGTATCTCACCGCCGGCGGCACGCTCTGGAAGACCTTGCCCGACGGCGTGGTCTTCCCCGAGCAGATGGTATTCCCGTCCCCGTACCTAGTTGGCTCGAGTGGCAAGCTAATAGCCACCAATCTCCAAGCCAAGCCGGTCCCGTTCCCGCTGGCCCCGCCGTTCAAGGAGCTCACGACCGCCCAACTCGACAGCATCTCGCTCTACCTCCCCGTCCTCGCCTTCGACGCCCAAGGACGGTGCGTCCGACTGGACGACAGCCAAGTTCCGAGGATCCCGCCGTCGCTGACCGCGCAGTTGCGGGACGGCTTCGTCTCGATCGGGCTCGGCAGCGTGTTCGTGCCGAGGGACAGCGTGCAGACCAACAGCTTCGATTTCGGCCGGGCGGCCGATGTGGTGGAGACGCCGCGGGGCAACTTCACCAACACCATCTTCCGCGTGAACGGCCTCACCGGCCGTTCCAAGCGCTTGTTCTGGGGGACGCAGCCATGAACCCTGTCCGCAACCTGTCGCCGCGCCGCGCCGCGGGCTTCACCATGGTGGAGTTGGCGCTCTGCATCGCCGTGGTCGCCATCGCGATGGTCGCCATCATCGGCGTGCTCCCGGCCGGCCTCAACGTCCAGCAGCAGAACCGCGAGGACACCATCATCGACCAGGACGCGACGATGCTGATGGATGCCCTGCGCAACGGTGCCATCCGCTTCGATGACCTGACCAACTACGTCGATTATATCGTGGTCGAACGTGGGCGGGTCAACGCGACCCGAGGCACCGGCTCCGGCGTCAACGGCTTCGTCGGCCAATGGTTCAACGGAACCTTGGGCAACGTGCCCAATCCCAAGCGCAAGCTGACCACTCCGCAGGAGATCATGGGGCTGCTTTCGCTGCCGAAATATGATTTCGCCATCGAGAGGGATACCCCCAGCTATACCAACCGTGTGACCGCCCAGTTCCGCGCCTTCAGCGGCGCGCTGAACGACAAGGTGCTTCCCCAGCGCGTGGACGACATCCCGCCCGCGGGTCAGCTCAATTTCGCCTTCCGCTACCTCGTCAACGTCGAGATCGTGCCCGTGGTCTCCCGCCCGATGGACGCTTCGGATCCCGCCGGTCTCGCCCAGCAAGGGGTGATGAGCGGGAACCTGTACGACGTGCTTTTGACCTATCGTTGGCCGGTGGTCGGCGAAGAGATCCCGGCCCGGGTCGGGTCCGGTCTGAAGACTTTCCGCACCCAGGTGGCGGCGCGGCTCCGCTATCCGGTGGACCCGTCCACCGGGTCCATCACCAACATGCCGGGGACGGACATCCGCATCCGCCGGTTCGATCCGGGCAGCCCGTGGAACCCGGCCAGCCCGGTCAACTGACTTCTAGCGAGCCGCGTATGAACCTGCGAGACCACCCTCCCGTTTTCCGGGCCGCGCGCCGGGCGTTCTCCCTGCTCGAACTGCTGGTTGCCATCGGTCTGTTGACCTTGGTGATCCTCACGCTCTACGCGATGTTCGACCAGACGCAGAAGGCGCTGCACGCGAACATCTCCCAGACCGATGTCATGGAATCGGGCCGGTCCGTCATGGAGCTGATCGTGCGCGACATCGAGCGTGCCCGGTCGCCGAACCTCGCCGGAGCGATCAACCTCGCCATCCAGAAGGCCGATTTCGTCAAGTCCGCCTCGGCACCGGACCCGTTCGTCCCGCCCGGCACCACCGATGCCAAACATCGTGACTACCCGTTGAACGACCTGTTCTTCCTCGCACAGAACCCGAGCAACCAGTGGACCGCGTTCGGATTCTACGTCGGTCACAACACGAACGCGAGCAAAGCACCCGACGAGACCTTGGGCACATTGTACCGCTTCGAAGACCGAGATCATCCCCAAGCGGCGCGCGGCGCTTCTGCCTCGGATCGGTTCATTGCTTTCTACACCGACCCACGACCGAAGAGCACCTACGACCTCAACCGTGGAGCGGATCCGGACAAGAAGAACTTCTTGAACCGCATCCACCGCGGGACCTACTCCACGCGCCTGCTCGACAACGTGCTCTTCTTCCGCGTCCTTCCTTTCGGCCGCGAAGGTCTGCCCATCGACCAGAACACCCTCCGGACCTACCTCGCCACGACTAACGCATCGGCGAGAGGCATCGCGGTGGCAAATCAGGCCGTGTACCCGTATTTCAGCACCGGTTTCACCGGCACGGCGCTGCCCTCCGCCGTCGAGATCGAGCTCGGCATGCTCTCGCCGCGGCTGTGGACCCAGTACACCAACCAAGCGAGCTTCGACCTGAAGACGAATTTCCTGGCGAAACACACCGCGGACATCCTCGTGTTCCGCCAACGCATCCCTCTCCGCACCGCTCTCCAATGAACCTCCCCGCCGTCCAGGCCCGTCGAGGGATCGCGCTGGTCATCACGTTGATCATGCTGTCGGTGGTGACCATCACCGCTGTCGCGTTCCTCGCCGTGAGCCGCCGTGAGCGCAGCTCGGTGGCGGCCGCCGCCGAGCAGATCGACGCCCGCTACGCCGCCGATGCGGCGCTCAACCGGGTGAAGGCGGAGATCACCTCGGGCATCATCGCCACCACCAACCGCTTCGCTTACGGGCTGAAGGTCTCCACGAACTTCATCAACCCTCGGTTCGACCCGACCAAGCCGTCCGCTGCCGATCTGCCCGCCGGCTCCACCAACGCCTTCAACCAGTTGACCAACGTCAACTACCTGATCAACCCGAAGAACGGGACGCCGTTCCAGCTCCCCGGGGACAACCTCGCCTACCGCAAGATGCTGGCGAACCTCTACTATGATCCGCGTCCGCCGGTCTTCTACGCCACCAACCGGAATCCCCGCCTGCCGACTGAGTTCCGCTACACGCTCGACCTGAACCGCAACGGACGCATCGAGACCAACGGCCTCGTCATCCCTTCCGACCGGGCCGGCCGCACCAACGGTTTCTTCCCGCAATCCATGGTCGGTGATCCGGAATGGGTCGGCGTGCTCGAGAACCCCGACGCGCCCCACTCCGGCACCAACCGATTCCTCCACCGCTACGCCTATCTGGTCGTCCCGGCCGGGCGCACGCTCGACGTCAACTCCATCCACAACTCCGCCAAGAACGTCAACGCGTCGGCGGATCTCTCCAAGTTCAGCCGCAACGAGGGCGTCGGCGCCTGGGAGATCAACGGCGCGGGATTCCTCGGCGCGCTGAACACCAACATCTGGTCGGCGAACGAATATTTGTCGTATGACGCGGACCGGGCTGCCTTGGCGAGAGGCCTGGCCTTCGACGACGCCAACAGCCTCGTCCAAGCGCGACGCCGCGACGCCGGGTTGATCGATCATCCGCCATCCACCGCGGCCAGGTACTTCGGACAGGAGATCGGGCAGACGGTCGATCCCAGCGCCCAAGCTCGCCTTGCCAACGGACGAGTGGATCTCTATTCCGACGGACCCTACCTGAAGAACGTCGCAGATCTGCGGAAACCGCCGACTGGAGACGACCAACCCGCCTCGGCGTGGTCGGGCGGCGACTACACCAACGCCTTCACCGACATCAACCAGCTCTTCGATCCGTCGCTCGCTCTGGGCACGAGGCTCATGGGCATCGACAGCCGACCCGGGGTGACCTCCGCCCGGAGCACCTACGACAACTACACTTTCTACCGGCTACTCGGCCAGTTGGGCACCGACAGCACGGATGCGCGGTTCGAGACCGGTTTCGACCGCAGCCAGACCACCCGTCTCTTGTCGTCCGGCCTCCTGACCGAAGGTGCCTACTACCGCCGGGCGAAGCTGAACCTGAACTACCGGCAGACCGATCCGAACGGCGGGGAATCGGTGAACGCGAGCGTCGCCGGCTTCAACGATTGGACGGCCATCAACTGGTTCACCAACGCGGCCCATCGGCTGCTCCTCACCGAGTTCACCAACGGCCTGCCGTATCTGCAGGCGGACGTCGATCCCGACCTGGGCCTCGGTCTCGCCATCCACGGCCAGGTGGCCGTCCGCTCCTTTTCTGCGGATGCCTCGGGACGGCCCCGTTCTGCCCTCACGAACCACACTTACAGCGCCCAGGCGCACCGGTTGCTCCAACTGGCGGCGAACATCTACGACTATTCCAACCACCGGACCAACCTACCGAGCAGGACAGGGTATCCTTATCTCCCGTCCGTGTTCCAGCCGGTCCTCTATCGCGCGACCTACCTGAACGACCTGAACCGGTTCCCCCGTTTCCGGAACCGGATTCTGCAACCGGACAACCTGACCCGCCTCGGAGGCTTCGTCGAGGTGACCCGCGCCGACACTTTCCTGAACCTGCCGTGGGTCGATCTGGAGGACCCGGGTTTCAATGCCCTGTTCGGGCGAGGGTTCGACCTCAACTCCATCCGCTTGAGCACCGACCGTCCGGTCGTCGGCCAGAACGTCGCGAACGTTCCCCGGGCGCGGTATGTCGGCGTTCCATTGGTGATCGGCGCCAAGAAGGGCCACCCGAATTTCAACGAAGGATTCTGGCAATCCGCACTCCAGGTGACCCGCCGGCTCTTCGTGCTGAAGACCCGGGGCAGCACCACGCCGGCGTTGGCGCTGACCGAGATGCCGTTCGTCGGCGGGAACAGCAAAGGGGTCGCCACCGAGGCCCAATACCGTTTCGACCTCCGTCACAACATCTCCACCGAACTGTGGAACTCGTACAGCAACGCGTTCCCGCGGGGCGTCCGCATCGTCGTGACCAACGTCCTCTCGTTCGGGCTCTACAATGTCCTGCCCAACGGCACCTCCAACTTTGTCCAAGGCACCAACAACTACATCCGCGGCACCAACGTCCTCTTGACCGCAGGCCAGTGGCTGGGCGGGCAGTTCCGCACGCCGCTCAACGAACTGCTCGGCTACAGTTTCGTCTACGACCACATCAACGGCCGTTCTTACGGGGTCAATGAGACCAACCGAGGTCGGGTGAACGTGGTGGTCACGCCGCCGGTGCTGAACTTGTTCGTCACCAACCGGCTGTTCTACGCCTTGGTGGACACGGTCAACAACGCGATCCTCGACTCCGTCAGCTTCAAGAGCGTGGTCTCCGAGACCAACGTCCTGCGCTTCCTCGAACTCGACGGCAGGAGCGGCACCTCCGCGAACCTGCCCGGCATCCGCCAAGCCGCCGGCACCGAGCTCCGCATGACGGATTTCTGGCGGACGAACCGGTTGGCCATCGGCGGCACCGCCGGCATCTCCAACCAGATGGCCGTCTCGTTGGGCAAGGCCACGGTGAACGCGAACCTGTGGCGGAACCCGTTCGGCAACATCGGCGGCACCACCCAGGATCGGGTCAAGGCCATCAACGGCCTCTACTATTATCTGTACCGCCAGTTCCCCACCGACCCGGAGCTGCAATTGTCCGATCTGCCGACCCAAAACGCAGCTCTCCAGCGGCAGATCGCTTCCCAGTTCGCGGGGATCACCAACGTCCAGGTCGGCTTCAACCCGTCGCCGACTATCTATCTCACCGAGCGTCGCCAGGCGAACGACCCGTTGGTCCATTACACCTCCGAGGACCTGCAACCGGGATACAGCCTCTTCAGCGATTCGGGGAACTACAGCGAGCTGCTGACTTCCGTCGGCCGCATCGATTCGCTCCGCGGCGGGTTCCAGCTGACCACGAACTCGGTGGCCAATCTCGCCGGCCTGCCGATCAATCAGAAACTCGGCCTCCGCGGCGTGGTGGCCTATGCGCCGTGGGGCAGGGACTCGCAGCTGCAGCTCCGGGCGACGGCCGGGACCGACACCGGCCTCAACACGGCCTACGATCTCGCCTACAAGGACCCGTTCATCAGCCGGTCCGACGACTGGGCCTTCCCGACCAATGCCCAGACCAAGCTGCCCAACATCGGACACCTCGGCCGCGTCCATCGCGGCACGCCGTGGCAGACGGTCTATCTTAAATCGAAGGTCGCCGATCTCGGCGTGCTCGTCGACCGCGTCGGCGCGAAGAAGAGCTGGAGCGCTTGGTCCGGCAGCCAGGCCACGCATCCGGTCAACGACTGGAAGCTGATGGATCTCTTCACCACCGCGGTGAACGACAACGCGGCTCGCGGCCTGTTGTCGGTCAACCAGACCAACATCGCCTCGTGGTCGGCGCTCCTCTCCGGCGTGCCCTTGCTCACCGATATCAAGAACGCCGCCGACCCCGTGCCGACGCTCTTGCGGCCGGATTCGCCCGAACTCCGGCAGATCCTCGCCGGATACACGACCCCGGCGAACGTCTTTGTGCCGGGCCTGCTCCAGTGGTTGAATCCGTCGAACTCCCTCGCCAAGGTGGCCGCGGGTTTTGCACCGACGCTGTTGGCCCCGGGCGGCTATTTCACCAACCTCGGTTCCATCCTGTCGGTCCCGACCCTCTCGGACCGCTCCCCGCTGCTCAACGCGAAGGTCGATTGGGCGGTCCACACCAACGTCATCGACGAGGTGGTCGAGCGCATCCCGCAACAGATCTTGTCGCTGATGAAGGCCGACGAGCCGCGGGTCGTGGTCTACAGCTTCGGCCAGTCGCTGAAGCCGGCGCCGAACTCGTTGGTCACCACCCCGGGCCGCTATTTCGGTCTCTGCACCAACTACCAGGTCACCGGCGAATCCGCCACCCGCACGCTCCTCCGCTTCGACGGTCCTCCACGTGAACCTCGGACCGTGGTGGAAGACCACCGAACCCTGTTCCCGAGCAATTGATCGACCGTCATCATCGGCCGCGCCTTTCCGCCTGAACCGCCCGCTATGTCCTCGCCCCGCCGCAACGTCCTCGGTGCTCTCGCTCTGCTCCTGCTGTGCTCGGTCCTGGGCTGGCGGGTGATCCAACGGCACGGCAACGGCCGCGATCTGGAGCGCTTGGTCGCGGCACGGTCCACGACGACCACGGCGGCGCCGGCGGCCGCGGCTTCCGTTCCGAGGGTCGCGTCGCAGCCGATCTCCAAGTGGGTGCCGACCCGTCCACTGGCGGCCGGCGAAAAGGCGAAGTTCACCGACGCCAAGTCCACCCACCGGCTCCGCAACACGGCGGCCAGCGCCGATCGGCTCGTCCGGGAAGGCCATGCGTTGCTGCTCAGGAACGCTTTCGTGGACACCGCCGACAGCGAACCGCTCGCGATCCCCGCGGCGCTCCGCTCGTCCGAGCCGGGAGCCTACATCGTCCAGTCCAAGGGCCCGATCGACCCAGCGTTCCGGGCACGGCTGGCTTCGGCCGGTGCGCGGATCATCGGCTACATGCCGGTCGATGCGTTCTTGGTGCAGGCGACGTCCGCCGCCGCGCAGTCGTTGGCCGATGCCCCCGAGACCGCCGCGGTGCTCGCGTATGAACCGTACTTCAAGCTGGAGCCCGGCCTGCTGCCGCTGGCGCTGGCGGCCACGGCGTCGGTCGATCCGCTCAAGCTGGTCCTGACCGTCCCGGATCCGTCCGCGACGATGCCGCAGGTCACCGCGCTCGGTGGCCGCGAGGTCTTCCGGGAACGCGGTGTGGACGGCACGTTGGTAACGGTCGAAGCGCCCGGATCGGCGCTGGTGCCGTTGGCCCAGGTCGCCGGTGTCCACTTGATCGAACGTTGGCTGGCCCCGGTGTTCGCCAACGACAAGGCCGGCTATGCGCTCGGTTCCAGCACGGTGGCGGAGAACACCGATTCCTACCTGGGTCTGACCGGCGCCGGCGTGCTGGTGAACATCAACGATTCCGGTGTCGATGCCGATCATCCCGACCTGACCAACCGCGTCTTCACCGTCGATTCCGTGCCGGCGATCCTCCGTGATGTCGACGGCCACGGCACGCATGTCGCGGGCATCATCGCCGGCAACGGCGCCGCGTCCGCGACCGTGGCAGGGACGCCCCAAGGCTCGGTCACCAACGCCAACTTCAAGGGCAAGGCTCCGGCCGCCGAATTGTTCGTCCTACCGGTCGACCTCATCCAAGGCCCCGCCTCGGGCGATATCTACCTGCAGGAGACCGCGGCGCGGAGCAGTCGTCGCAAGAACCCGGACGGCGAGCCGCTCATCTCGAACAACAGCTGGGGCTATGGTTCGACCGAGTACGGCTCGCACTCGGCGAGCTACGACGCCGCGGTGCGCGACGCCCTGCCGGAGAAGTCCGGGGACCAGCCGATCCTGTACGTCTTCAGCGCGGGCAACAGCGGCTTCGGCGGGGACAACGGGCAAGGCGGGGACTTCGACAGCATCAACACCCCGGGCAACGCCAAGAACGTCATCACCGTCGGCGCTCTCGAATCCTCGCGCGACCTGACGAACTCCATCGTCACCGTCTACACGAACACGGACCCGGAATCGCTTTTGATCACCGTGGCGATCGGTTCGACCTTGGTCCGCCCCGATCTCTGGCCGCCCTCGGAGACGAACCAGGACCTCACCTACGAGACGAATTTTCCGTTCGCGGCGCTGACCGACAGCGCGTTCCAGATCGCCGGATATTCCAGCCGTGGCAACGTCGGCATCGGCACCGAAGGCGATTCCGGCCGGTTCAAGCCGGACCTCGTCACGCCCGGCACTTTCGTCCTCTCGGCCCGGTCATCGCAGTGGAGGTTGGATACCGATTTCCCCCCGGAGCTGTACCCTGACGACTACACCCTCTTCCAGGACCTGACCGCTGAAGGTGCGCCGTATCACCGCTATGAGACGGGCACCAGCATGTCGGCCCCGGCCGTGGCGGGTCTGCTCGCGCAGATGCAGGAGTATTTCCAAGGCCAGCCCGGCCGACGCCCGTCCGCGGCGGGCTACAAGGCGCTCTTGTTGAACAGCGCCCAACCGACCAGCCCGACCTACTTCCCGGACACCAAAGAGGCAGGGAACTACGGCGGTTGGGGCCAACCCAACTTGCCTCGCGCGCTCTCCGGTCGGGTGAAGACCGACGGTCGGTCGGTCGGCTTGGTCGAATCCGATGACGCCGGCCAATCCATCGGCCTCTCCACCGGTGAAGCGCGGTCCTACAGACTGGACCTCGCGGAGGATGCCGCCAATGCGCCGCTCCGGCTGACGTTGGTGTGGACCGATCCTCCCGGCAATCCCGCGGCAGCGGCGAAGCTGGTCAACGACCTCGACCTGGTGGTCTCCAACACCATCACCGGCGAAGTGATCTACGGGAACGACTTCTCGCCGGGCGTGGGCACCAGCGAGGTGCGGGCGACCAACGATATCAGCCGGTTCGACCGCCTGAACAACGTCGAGCGCATCGTGTTCGATCCGGCCGGCGGCACCAACTTCGTCATCTCCGTCGTCGGCTACCGCGTCAACGTCAACGCCCGGACCGACCACACCAACGCGATCGTGCAGGACTTCGCGCTGGCCATCGCATCGGCCGCACCCGTCGGGACGAATGCCGCGCCGGCCGGGACGCTGACCGCGACGGTCCCGGCGTTGCCGCCGCCCGGCGCTGGTCGGGGAATCGTGACCGGCGTGACCAACGGTGGCGTGTTGTTCGCCGAGCGCGTCGGAGCGAACTCGCCCCTGGTCAACGGCCGCATCGGCCAGACCAACCAGTGGCACTTCTACACCTTCACCAATTCGCCGGGCACGAACCTCCTCATCTTTACCGTATCGGACACCGGGGTGACCAACTACCTCATCAACGGCAGCAACGTCGCGTTCGTCACCTTCCCGGTCGGCAACCTTTCCCGCTCCCGCACCAACGGTCCCGACATCGATCTCTACGTGTCCACCAATGCCGCGCTGCTCGACCTCGCGCCGGATGTGGTGAAGTCGGCGTCCCGCTCGGCCGGACGTGACGCGAACGAACTGGTGTTCTTCACCAACTCGCCGGTGAACGGCATCGTCTATTACGTCGGCGTGAAATCGGAGGACCAGCAGGCCGCGGAGTACGGTTTCATCGGCATCAGCTCCAAGGACCCCTTCAACAGCGTCGACGCCAACGGGGTCAACCATCCGCTCTCGATCCCGATCCTGCAGCCGATCCCCGATGGCACGCCGAACCTGCCCGGCGTCGGCCTCTACCTGTCGATCAGCATCATCCCGGGCGAGGTCCGGACCGTGACACCGCGGGTGACCTTCACCCACCAGAACTTCGGCGACCTCTTGGGCAACCTGTCGCATACGCGGAGCTTCGCTGTCTTGGACAACCATGGCCAGATCCTCCGGAACGACTACGGCACCAATGTCGTCGTCACCTACGACGACCTCGGCCAAAGGGCGCTTCCCGGCCGTGCGCGCTCGGACGGGCCGGGATCGCTGGTGGACTTCATGGGCTTCCCCGGCGTCGGCGCCTGGTTCTTCTCCACGTCCGACAACGCCCGCGGGAATGTCGGTCGGATCAACGGGTTCGACCTGGGTCTCTTGCCCAACGATTTCGGTGCGACCTTCGTGGAGCGGTGCGTGGACGGGGGCCTCGTCGAGTACGAGGTCATCAATGTCCCGGCCGATGCCAGCAAGATGACCATCACGGTCACCAACATGGATCCGGCCTTGCCGCTGGAGGTCTTCATCCGCCGCGAGGAACTGCCGGACCTGACGGATCCCGCCAACAACGACAAGCACGCCACGATCCTCCCGCCCGGCGGCGACTTGGTGCTGGGCGTGCGCGACAGCCCGCCGCTCCAGGCCGGGCGCTACTTCATCGCGGTGTACAACCCCCACGGCGTGCGGGTCTGCTACCGCATCCGCGGCCGGCTGGAACGCGAGCTGGACAGCACCTTCTCTCGGACCTTCACGTCCGACGGGCCGTCGGACCTGACCGATCGGGGCGTGGCCTACTCGAAGATCACCATCAACGAGACGCGACCGGTCAGCGCGATCCAGGTCGGCATCCGCGTCGAGCATCCGAGGGGATCGGACCTGGCGATCCGCTTGGTGAACCCTGCCGGATCCAGCTCGTTGCTGGCCGAGAGCCGTGGGACGACCAACGGCCAGGGCTTCGGCCGCGAACTGGTCACGTCGAACGGGGCGTTCTCGCACTTCGCCTTCGTCTATGACCGGGCGTCCACCCGGGGCGTGCTCTACGTGAACGGCGTGAATGTCGCGGAAGGGGTGTTTCCGGGTTACGCGCCGGTGACCTCGACGCCGCTCTACTTCGGTTTTGATCCCTCGCCGGGTGCCACCACGGGAGCCCGGCCCGGGTTCGATGATTTTGCGCTGTGGGGCGGCCCGCTGCGATCGGTCGAGGTCTTGAACATCTTCCGCAACGGCCTCGGCGGTCTTGGCAAGAACGCCGACAGCGCCAGCTCGACGTTGATCTCGCTCTGGCCGTTCGATGCCGACGGTTTTGACGACGTCGGGACGAACAACATCAAGTTCAGTGATCCTAGGGTCCTACCCGGCGGCCGGATCGGTCGCTATCTCAAGGTCATCTCGGACGGAACCCCTGATTCTGCGCCCGCATCGCCGTCGCTCGATGTCGCGAAGGGTCGTGGATTCACCTTGGACGGCTGGGTCAGCGCGGGGACGAAGCCCGATGTGACCATCGCCGGCTGGGGCGGGACCAACGGTCTGGCCCCTGCGTTGCTCGCCAACGCGACCGGCGAACTGGGTAACGGCCCGGGCTCCGTCTCCGTCGTGCTCAGCCGCAGTCCGCTGCGCGTGCTGAAGTCCCCCGCGGGCTCGATCACGACGACCGGGAAGACCACCAACACGCTCTACGCGGTCTTCACCGAGCTCACCAACCAGACCTCGCAGCTCATCAAGTTCGCGGAACCTCCGTTCTTCACCGACACGCGGACCCGGTTGATCGCCAAGTCGGGCTTCAACACCATCACCACCAACAGCGATAAATTTTACCGGCCCGGAGACGTCATCGATGGATGGCTCGTGGTGAGCAACCTCGTGCTGGGTTTGGCGGACGCCAGCGTGGCCTATGAGGGTGTCGGCTGCATCTCGCTCTTCCCGCAGCCGAAGCCGACCCGCATCCGACGGACGATGGCCACCCTCCCGGGCCGATATTACACCGCCAGCTTCGCCTATCGGAAATCGCCCAACGCCTCTTCGGCCGTCGCCCAGGTCGAGTTGCTCACCGGCGGCGTCCCGCTCACCACGATCGACGCCACGAGCCTCTGGCAGACCAACGCGTACACCTTCCTCGCGGTCAGCAACACGCTTCCTTTGGATGTCCGCGAGACGACGAACTCGAAGAACGGCGTCCTGCTCGATGCCTTCCGGTTCATCGAGGAACCCACCGGATATTATCTGGCCGAAGAACCGATCAAAGCGGCCGCTCTGGTGAACGCGCTCGGCGACTGGCGGCTCGAGGTCACCGACGGCCGTGGATCGCAGGTCGGCAAGGTCCTGGGCTGGCAGATCACCTTGACCTTCGCGCCGACCAATCCGGTCGCCGTGTTGCTCACCAACACGGTCTCCTACGCGACCCACGTCGTCGGCAACGACATCAAGTACTTCATCGTCGACGTCCCGCCCGAAGCGGCCCGGACGACGAACTTCCTGCAGAGCCTGACGGGCGGTCCGCTGAACCTGCTCTTCGCCCAGAACGGCATCCCCGACGGAAACCAACCGGAAGATCACGTCCTCCTCACCGGCGTCGGGTCCACCGGCGGCACGGCGGTGCTCACGACCAACCTCCCGCCCGTCCTGGTGCCGGGCCAGCGGTACTATCTGGGCGTGCAGAACGCGGCGCCCGGCGCCTCGAACACCTTCGCCATCCGCGTGGACCTCGGCATCGACGTCGTCGCTCTCTCCGATGGCATACCGTACATCGTCGCCTCGACGAACGATGCGCACGGGTTCTTGCCGCGCGGGCTGATCGACTACTACAGCTACGACGTCTCCACCAACGCGATCGGCGTCCGCTTCGCCGTCACCGATATCAAAGGCGATCTCGACCTGATCGTGGGCCGCGGCCCGCGGTTCCCGGACCGGCTCAAGACCGATTACGCGAGCTCCAATCCCGGCACCGAGCCGGAAGAGGTCTTCATCACGCCGGAGAGCACGCCGGTGCCGTTGTCGGCAGGGCGCTGGTATCTGGGGGTCTACTCGTTGGGCGCACCGACATCCCCGTACCGCTACAGCATCGTGGCCGAGGAGACCTTGCCCATCATGCTGACCAACCACGTGCCCCGCGTGGACAGCATCGCCACCAACGGCGGCGCGCTCTTCTACGCCTTCGATATCCGTGGCACCAACGCGACCTCGGCGACCTTCACGGTGACCAACCTCACCGGGGACGCCGACCTCTATCTGCGGAAGGGCCTGCCGCTGCCGATTCCGGGATCCTTCGACTACGCGAGCGAGAATCTGGGCACGAACGCCGAGCAGATCGTCATCACGCCGACAAACTCGCCGGTGGCGCTCTCGCCCGGCCGCTGGTTCCTATCGGTCGTCCCGGCACCCGATCAAGCGGTCTCGTACACCATCGTCGCCGACCTGGCCGTCCCGCCGGATGCCGTGACCGATCTGGTCGACGGCATCGGTTTCGCGGATTCCAGGGACGCTGCCGAAGCGGTCCGCCGCTACCGGTTCACCGCGCCGGCCGGGACCAGCGGGATCTTGTTCGAGCTCTACGGCATGACGGCCGACCTCGATCTCTTCGTCGCGAAAGATGTCTTCCCGTCGGCCACGAACGCTCTGTTGTCCAGCGCGCGGAGAGGACTGCTCTCCGATGTCATCGTGGTCCGCACGAACGCCGCGACGACCGACCTCGGCGGCACCTACTATGTCGAGGTCCGTGGCCCCGCGGTGGGCAACGTCGCCTTCACCGTCCGCGCCGCGACCCGCAAGGACGGCCTGTTGGTGAGCGGCCAGCCGATCGTGGCGCTCGTCTCCGGCGAACCGCTCTCGCTGAGCTTCGACACCATCCCGGGGGAGACCTACAGGCTGGAATCCACCACCGATCTCTTCGCGGTGCCGGTGACCTGGAAACTGGTCCCGCCATACATCGTGGCCACCGGGTTCTCGACCACGGTCGCGTTGCCGCCGCTGCCGGACGGAGTGCCGTTCTTGGCGTACCGTCTGACCCAGGTCGCGGATGCGGGTCCGATCGTGCCGCCGGTGGATCCTCCGGTGGACGTCCCTATCACGATCATCGTGCCGGCGGATCCGAGCAAACCTCTGAGCCTCAGCTTCGCCAGCACGATCGGGGCGAAGTACCAGGTCGAGTCGACCGCGGATGTCTTCGCTTCGCCCGTCGCTTGGACCCCTGCGTTGCCGGTGATCACGGCCTTGGCCACCATCACCGTGGTCGAGTTGCCCGCGACCGCCGGCGGCGGCTTGAAGGTTTATCGGGTCCGCCAAGTGTCGGGCACGGTCACACCGCCGACCGACGTCCCGGCCACGATCATCGTGCCGGCGGATTCGAGCAAACCTCTGACCCTCAGCTTCGCCAGCACGATCGGGGCGAAGTACCAGGTCGAGTCGACCGCGGATGTCTTCGCTTCGCCCGTCGCTTGGACCCCTGCGTTGCCGGTGATC
>Ga0209443_1000039_pt1 | contig 72233 bp, 78 predicted proteins | sample LauGreBMM110DCMD_2_FD_187571 | JGI IMG/M metagenome (GOLD analysis project Ga0209443, IMG submission 187571) | Freshwater lake microbial communities from Lake Michigan, USA - Su13.BD.MM110.DCMD (SPAdes) (version 2) | ecosystem: Environmental > Aquatic > Freshwater > Lake | place: Lake Michigan... | reverse complement strand
CGGGCCCGGTCAGGATCGCCCGGACAGAATCGCGTTGTCCCGTCCACGGCGCATCGGCACGCTTAGCGCCTCGTATGCAACAGGTCACATTCGGCCTCATCGGAGTCGGCACGGTGGGCGGCGGCGTCCACCAAGCTCTGCAACGCAACGGCGCGCTCATGGCCTCGCGGCTCGGCATCGGATTGACCGTCGCCAAAGTCGCCGTCCGCGACCGCACGAAGGCCCGCGCCGCCGCGATCCCCGCAGGTCTGCTGACCGACGATTGGCGCGGCGTCGTCCAGGACCCCGCGGTGCAGGTGATCGTCGAGCTGATGGGCGGGACGACCACCGCGAAGGACGTCGTGCTCGCCGCGCTGCGCTTGGGCAAACCCGTGGTGACCGCGAACAAGGCCCTGCTCTCCACGCACGGACCGGAGCTCTTCGCCGCCGCGGCCAAGCATGGAGCGAACCTCTACTACGAGGCGTCGGTCGCCGGCGGCATCCCGGTCATCAAGGTCCTTCGCGAATCGCTCGTCGGGAACCGGCTGATCTCCGTGCACGGCATCGTCAACGGCACCTGCAACTACATCCTCACCCGGATGAAGCTGGAGGGCGCGGAGTTCGCCGAAGTCCTCGCCGACGCCCAGCGCCTTGGATACGCCGAGGCCGAGCCCTCGCTGGACATCGACGGCCACGACGCAGCCCACAAGACGGGCATCCTCGCCTCGTTGGCGCACGGCTTCTGGGTGAAGCCCGGCCAGATCCACACGGAAGGCATCCGCGGCATCAGCAAGCTGGACATCCAGTTCGCCGCGCGGCTCGGCTACACCATCAAGCTGCTCGGCGTGGTCAAGCAGGTCCCGTCCGCGAAACGCGGTCGTCCCGGCCCATGCCCGCCGATCCAGGTCGCCGTGTATCCCGCGCTGGTGCCGGACAGCCATGTGCTCGCCTCGGTGAACCACGCGTTCAACGCCATCTCCGTCCGCGGCGATGTCGTGGGCGACACGCTCTTCTACGGCCGCGGCGCCGGCGCCGAGCCGACCGCGAGCGCCGTCCTCAGCGACCTCGCCGACGCCGCGCTCGACCTCAAGCACGGCTCGCACAACCGCGTCCCCTGCTTCGTCGCCCATTCCGGCGACGGCTGCGTGGTGCCGATGGACGACGTGGTCTCCCGCTACTACGTGCGCCTCACGGTCGTGGACCGGCCCGGCGTCTTCGCCCGCATCGCCAACCTCCTCGCCAAGGCCCGCATCGGCATCTCGTCCATCATCCAGCCCGAAGGCCACGCCGGTGAGACCGTGCCGGTCATCCTGATGATCCACGACGCCCCGAATGCCGCGATGAAGCGCGCCCTCGCCCAGATCGCGAAGCTCAGCGCCGTGAAGGACGCGCCGGTGATGATCCGGGTCGAACCGTTCGAGTAGACCGCGGCCTCGAGGGGGCGGACACGGAACGATACCGTGCCGCCTGCGGCCGGCGCGGTGAAGATCCTACCCACCGGAGCCGGGAAGGACGGCCGCCGATCCGGAACGAGCTCGAACGCGGCCGCCGTCTCCAGCACGAGACCGCCCCGCCTTAGACCAGGACAACATCACGGGATCCCGCCGATGACGATGGAGACGATGACGTCGCCCAAGACGAACGCATCGCGCACGGGCGCGTGAAGTCGCCGAACCGCGCCCATCACGCCGATACCCATGGACATTGCCGTCACTTGCTTCCCGCCGCCACCCGATCCCACGTGCTGACCGAAGCCAAGAAAAAGGCGTCCCTGCATGAGCCGGGACGCCTTCTCTGAAACGAGCCGGATGGCCCGTCAAACTTACTTGGATGCTTCAGCCGACGCGACCACAGGGGCGGTCTCGGTGGTCGGTTGTTCGACCCACTCGAGGATGGCCATGTGGGCGACGTCACCCCGGCGTTGGCCGAGTTTGACGATGCGGGTGTAGCCGCCGGAGCGCTCCTTGAAGAGCGGCGCGATCTTATCGAACAAGATGTGCACGACGTCCTCGTTCTCACGGAAGAGTTCGCGTGCCACCTTGCCCGGGAACTTCTTGGTCCCCTTGAACTGGGTGCGCGGCTGCTGCCGAAGCTTGGCGGCCGCGAGACGGCGGTAGTGGACGTTCTGAGCGGTCCCCAAGGCCTTCTGCTTGTCGTCGCCAGCGGCGGCGATGGAGGCGATGGCGACCTGGGCATGCTTGCCCAAGGTGAGCAACTTCTCGGCGACCGGGCGGGCCGCTTTGGCTTTCGCAAGCGTCGTGGTGATACGCTTATGCTTGATGAGGCTGCAAATCATGTTGGCCAACATCGCGTTGCGATGTGAGCCGGTGCGGCCGAGTTTGGCGGTGCGACGAAGGTGGCGCATGGTACGTCAGATGGTTTTGGGTTCCACCGACGGCTCCAACAGGGCGGCGTCGATGTTCATTCCGAGGGATAGGCCGAGACCGGTGAGCTTCTCTTTGATCTCGTTCAAGGATTTTTTTCCGAAGTTGCGGTACTTCAGCATCTCCGCCTCGGTCTTCATGGCCAACTGGCCGACCGAGGTGATGTTCGCGTTGTTCAAGCAGTTCGCGGCGCGGACCGACAACTCGATCTCGTTGACGCTCATGTTGAGCAGCTTCCGCAGCTTCGACTTTTCGTCGTCCTGGGGCTTCTGCTCCTCCTCGAACTCGATTGCGTTCTTGTCGTAGCCGACGAACACGTCGAGATGGTGCTGGAGGATGGCCGAGGCCTGGGTCAGCGCGTCGTCAGGAGAGATGCGTCCATCGGTCCAGATCTCGATCAAGAGCTTGTCGTAATCGGTCCGTTGTCCGACACGGGCCGCCTCGACCGCGTAGCGGACACGGCTCACCGGGGAGAACAAAGAATCAATCGCGATCACCCCGATCGACTGGTCGACCTTCTTGTTCTCATCCCAAGGGCAGAAACCGCGGCCTACCTTGACCTCGATCTCCATCTCTAATTTCTTTTTCCGGTCGAGCGTGCAGATCGGCTGGGTCGGGTTGACCACCTCGATGTTCTGCTTGAGCTGGATGTCGCCCGCCGTGACGACGCCCTCTTTGTTGGCGGACAACAAAAGGGTGACGGGTTCGCGGGACGTCGACTTGAACTTGATTTTCTTCAGGTTCAGGACGATATCGGTCACATCCTCGACGACGCCGTCGACGGTCGTGAACTCGTGCATCGCTCCGTCGATCTTGACGGATGTGATGGCGCTTCCTTCCAGCGAGCTGAGCAGAACCCGACGAAGCGAGTTTCCGATGGTGTGCCCGAAGCCCGTCTCAAAGGGCTCCGCGACAAACTTGGCATAGGTATCCGTCGCGCTCGACTCTTCTTTGGTCAAGCGCTTCGGCATCTCAAAACGGCCTAGACGAACTGGCATAATCTTTATGGATGCAATTTTAAACTGGGCCGCACCGTCACTGATTCCCCCACGGCGACAGCCCCATATAATTGCTTTTGTCCCCCTTTTTCAGGGGAGGACGGGTTAACGGGAGTAGAATTCGACGACCGCCTGTTCGTTGGCGATCGGGTTGATCTCGTCACGAGACGGGATGCGCAGGAGGACGCCCTTCAAGGCGGCCTTGTCGACCGACAACCAATCCGGTACCACACGACTGGTGGAGCCCTCGACGTTCTTGGTCGCGAGTTGCTTGCTGACGGTGTGGTCGCGGACCTCGATGACGTCGTTCACCTTCACCGCGTAGCTCGAGATGCTGACCTTCCGCCCGTTCACCTTGACGTGCCCATGGCCGACCAACTGACGCGCAGCAGGACGGGTGAGGGCGAAACCCGCATGGTACACCAAGTTGTCGAGGCGGCACTCCAAGATCTGGAGCATCTTCTCACCGGTGACGCCACGCATGCGCAACGCCTTCTCATAGACATTGCGGAACTGGCGCTCCTGGAGGCCGTAGAAATAGCGGAACTTCTGCTTCTCCAGAAGACCGAGGGCGTAGTCGCTGAATTTGCGACGGGACTTGGGTCCATGGACACCCGGGCCGTAGTTGCGGCGTTCGAGATACTTCGACGGACCGAAGATGGGGATGCCGAAACGGCGGCTGATGCGGGTGCGGGGGCCGGTATAACGAGCCATAAGACGTGCGTATTATCGATTACGGTGGAGCGAAGACTAGACGCGGCGCTTCTTGCGCGGGCGGCAACCATTGTGCGGTACCGGTGTGACGTCCTTGATGGCCGAGATCTCGAGACCGATGGCCTGCAGGGCGCGGATGGCAGATTCGCGGCCGGAACCGGGCCCGTTCACCCTGACCTCGACTTCACGCATCCCGTGGGACATCGCCTGACGAGCGGCGTCTTGCGCGGCCTGCTGGGCGGCGAAGGCGGTGCTCTTCCGTGAACCCTTGAACCCGACGCGGCCGGCGGTGCTCCAACCGATCACATTACCCTGCATGTCCGTGATGGACACCTGGGTGTTGTTGAAGGTGGCAAGCACGTTCGCGATGCCGATCGAGATGTTCTTGGCGCCTTTGACCTTTACGATCTTCTTGGCATTGGGATCATCACCGAGCAGTTCCGCCGCCGTGGGCGTGGCGACCGCCGGAGGGACCGGAGCCGCCACGGCACCTGCGGCGACCGGCGCCGTGGTGTCTTCCGCCGCGCCATCCGCCTTCTTGGCGCGCTTCGGCGCCGGAACCGCCGCGGCGTCGACGCCGTCCTTCTTCGCAGGAGCCTTCTTGGGCTTAATCTCGTCAGCCATAATCGTTCGTCAGATAAGTTTACTTGCCGGCCTTGGCCGCCATCGCCCGTTGCACGCCGACGGTCTTCCGCGGCCCCTTGCGGGTCCGGGAATTGGTCTGGGTACGTTGCCCGCGCACCGGAAGGCTGCGGAGATGGCGTTGCCCGCGATAGCACTTGATCGCTTGCAACCGCTTGAGGTTGATGCCGAGTTCCCGGCGCAAATCGCCCTCGACGACGTACTTTCCGTCCTGGATCGCGTTCACGATCAGAGACATCTGCTGTTCGGTCAACGTCTTGGCACGGGTCGCTGGATCGATTCCAGCCTTGGCCAAGATGACCTTGGCGTTCACCGGACCGATGCCGTAGATGTAGCGGAGGGAGATGTCCACCCGCTTGTCACCCGGAATATCAACACCTAGAATACGTGGCATAGCTCAAATGGTTCAGCCTTGGCGCTGCTTATGGCGCGCGTTGGAGCAGATCACACGGATGATGCCCTTTCGGCGCACAATCTTGCAATTCTCACAAAGTTTTTTTACTGATGCTCTGACTTTCATCTTAAAATCCTTGCTCTCACCACCTCAATACAACGGCGCCGATCCATCCTTCGTCAGGATCTCCGCCTCCCCGTCGGTCACCAGCACGGTATGCTCGAAATGGGCCGACAACTGCCGGTCCTTCGTAACCACCGTCCACCGGTCGTCCAACACTTCCACCGCCGCACCGCCTGCGTTGACCATCGGTTCGATGGCGATCGTCATGCCGGCCCGCAACCGCACGTCGTTCCGTAGATCCACGTAGTTCGGCACCTGCGGTTCCTCGTGGACCGATCGGCCGACCCCGTGTCCTACAAATTCCCGCACGATGCTGAACCCTGCGGCCTCGACCCGCTTCTGGACAGCCCTCGAAATATCACTCACGCGGTTTCCCGCTCGCGCAAAGGAAATCCCGTCGTAGAGCGCTTGTGTCGTCACGTCCATGAGTTTCTGCCCTGCCGGCAAACATCCTCCGACCGCGACGGACATCGCGACATCCCCCACGAAGCCCTTGTACCGGACACCGATGTCGAGTTTCACGAGATCGCCGAACTGGAGCCTACGGGTGTTTCCGATCCCGTGGACCACAGCTTCATTCACCGAGATGCAGCATTGCCCTGGAAAACCACGATAACCGCAAAAAGCGCTCACCGCACCTTGGGCCTTGATCAAACCGCCGACCTTGGCATCCAGTTCCAGAGTGGTCATACCCGGCTCTACCAGCCCGATGCCCGACCTCAACACCACCGCTGCCAGCCTTCCGGCTTCGCGCATGGCGTTGATCTCTGATGGGTTCTTGGTGATCACGCTTCCCATGCTCCACCTTGGGTCGTCGCCACGGGAGGCACCAGGCCTTTCAACCGGGGCGCACGGACCTTGAAAATTAAAAGAACAGACACTAGCAGACCTCAACCCATCCGGCCTTTGACGCGACCCTTTTTCAAGAACCCGTCATAGTGCCGCATCAAAAGATACGACTCCATCTGCCGCATCGTGTCCAAAAGGACGCCAACCGTGATCAGCATGGAAGTGCCTCCGAAAAATTGAGCGACTGTGTAGTCGATACCAAGATACTTCGACATCAACGTCGGGATGGTGGCGATGATCACCAAGAAGATGGCTCCGGCCAAAGTGATGCGACTCATCGTCCGGTGGAGAAAGTCACTGGTCTGGCTACCAGGACGGATACCGGGTATGTATCCACCGTGCTTTTTCAGGTCGTCGGAAACCTGCAGTTCGTTGAATTGGGTCGCCACCCAGAAATACGAGAAAAACAGGATCATCAAAGCGAACAGGAACAGATACAACCATCCATGTTCGGAGAGCGAGACCCCCAAAGCGGTCAAGAAGCTGATTTTGTAGAGTTCACCGAGCTTCGCGAAGATCATGCTCGGAAACATCAAGATTGCCTGGGCGAAGATCACCGGCATGACACCTGCGTAGTTGACACGCAGGGGCATGAACGAGGTCCCACCGGAGAAAACCTTCCGCCCGACGGCTCTTTGAGCGTACTGGACCGGTATCTTTCTTTGAGCCTGGGTGATTGCGATGACACCGGCCACGACGACGCCGAGACATGCGACCAAGAGGAACGCCGTCGGCCAGCGGGCCGCCTGCTCGACACCTTCAGGGGGAAAGAACATCACCTGGAGTGACTTCAAAGCCAGAGGGATTTGGGTCAAGATACCTATGGTGATGATCAAGGAGACACCATTGCCCACACCGCGCTCAGTGATCTGCTCACCCAGCCACATCAAAAGCAGCGTGGCGGTTGTCAGGACCACCACGGTTTGTACGCGATACCACCATATGTTGGCATCGGCAGGAATCAAAGACCCCGTGAAACCGGAGAATGTCTTGTCGGGATGTTCCCAGCCCAAGGTCAAGACCAATCCTTGCCCAAGGCAGAGCAGGACCGTCAGATACCGTCCATAGGCTATGATCTTGGCGCGTCCACCCTCCTCGCGAGCCAACTTGCTCAACGTCGGGATGACCGCGGTCAACAACTGGATGATGATCGTCGCGCTGATGTAGGGCATGATGCCCAACGAACCGACCGCGCATTTCTCGAGAGCGCCTCCGGTGAACAGGCTGTAGAGCCCGACCACCGAGTTGCCCCCCGGGGATTGGGACTGGCTCTCGAAGAAGAGCGAGAGAGCAGCTCCATCCAGCCCCGGTATCGGCGTCATGGCAATCAGCCGGCAGACACCGAGGACCAAAGCCGTGAAGATAATCCTCGAGCGTAGCTCAGGAATCTTGAAGCAATTGGCGAATGTCTGGAATAACTGGCCGAACATGATGCGCGATTATTGGACCGTCTTAGGAGACCACTTCTGCGGTCCCGCCCATTTTTTCGATCGCCGCTTTCGCGGTGGCGCTGAACTTGGCAGCCTTCACATGCAGCTTCTTGGTCAGCTCACCGGCCCCAAGGATCTTGACTTTCAGTTTCTTCTTGCCGCTCGCAAGCCCCGAGGTCCGCAGGAGAGCATCGTCGATGATGGCACCGTCGTCGAACTCGTTGAGCAGTTCCACATTGATGGGGAGATATTCGGTGCGGAAGGCGTCGTTGTTGAAACCACGCTTGGGCAGCCGTCGGATCAACGGCATCTGGCCGCCTTCGAACCCGATACGGATCGAGCTTCCGGAGCGGGCGGTCTGGCCTTTTCCGCCTCGGCCGGACGTTTTGCCGTGGCCGCTGGACTCGCCGATGCCGTAACGCTTCTTGCGATGCTTCGCACCTGGGCGAGGCTTAAGATTATGGAGGCGCATCATACTCAGGAGGTCTTCTTGGTGAGCCGCGCTTCCAAGCCGCGGCCTTTATAGATGGTTTCGCGGCGCCGGAGCTGCAGGAGCGCCTTCAACGTGGCCTTAGCGACGTTCGCTGCGTTCTTGGAACCGAGGGACTTGGACAAGACGTCCTTGATCCCGACCGACTCCACGATGGCGCGGACCGTCTTTCCGCAGATCAAGCCGGTACCGGGGCTGGCCGGTCGGAGGAGCACCTTGGCGCCGCCGAAATGGGAGTAGACCTCATGGGGGATGGTCTTGTCCTTCAGGGACACCGCCAACAGGCGTGACTTGGCGTTCTCGCCGCCCTTACGGATGGCTTCGCTGACCTCTTTGCCCTTCCCCAGGCCCAGGCCGACCCGACCTTGACGGTCGCCGATCACGATCAAAGCACTGAAGCTGAAACGACGACCGCCTTTGACGACCTTCGACGAGCGGTTGATGAACACCGTCTTCTCGGTGAACTCGCCCTTGTCGTCGCCGAAGTCTCCACCCGGACGACGAGGACGACGCGGCCCACGGGGTCCGCCCCGGTCGAAGCGTTGTTCCGGACGTCCTTGAGGCGCCTCGGCAGGCACAACGGCCGCCGGCGTCGGGGTAACATTTGTGATATCGTCAGCCACTATAGATTCCTCCGTTTGGATTAAAACTTGAGACCGGCCTCGCGAGCAGCATCGGCAAGTGCCTTGACTTTTCCATGGTACTTGGCCGAACCGCGGTCGAACACGACCTCGGCGACTCCTTTGGACTTGGCCGCTTCGGCGGCCGCCTTGCCGATGATGGCGGCGGACACGACGTTCGCGCCTTTCACTCCGGCAGGGGCAACCTTGTCCCGGCTGCTGACGGCGGCGACGGTATGCCCGGCGGCGTCATCGATGAACTGGACGTAGATATGTTGGCCGGTGAACTTCACGCTCATCCGGGGCCGCTCAGAGCTGCCGCTGACCTTCTTTCGGACGCGCCAATGACGGAGCTGGGCGAGTCGCTGCTTATGTTCGGTTCTCATTCTGAGACGGAAATCAGTGGTTGAAGGATAAACACCTTACTGGACGGTCTTGCCTTCCTTGCGGATGACCTTCTCGCCGACGTAACGGACACCTTTGCCCTTGTACGGTTCGGGAGGATAATAGCTGCGGATCTCGGACGCGACGCGACCGACGACCTCTTTGCTCGCGCCTTCGATCGTGACCTTCGTATTTTCCTCGACCGTTACCTTGATCCCGGCGGGGATCGGATAGAGAATCGGGTGGCTATAGCCGAGGGAAAGATTCACCACGGCGCCCTGCACAGCGGCTTTGAACCCGACACCCTGGATCTCGAGCTTCTTTTGGAAGCCGTCGTTCACGCCCTTGACGAGATTGTTGACCAAGGCACGGGCGAGACCGTGCATGGCCTTTGAGCGGGACGTGTCGTCGGCCCGTTGGATGAGGACGTTTCCGCCGTCGATTTTGGCGGTCGTCAAGGCTGGAAGTTCAAGCTCAAGCTTGCCCTTGGGGCCTTCGACGGAGACACGGTTCCCGGCGAGGGTCACCTTGACCTTAGCGGGGATCACTACCGGAGTTTTACCAATACGGGACATACGAATCCTTTACCAAACGAAGCAGACGAGCTCTCCACCGATGTTTTGTTTGCGCGCCTCGGTCCCGGTGAGGAGGCCTTTCGGGGTCGAAAGGATGGCGACACCCATGCCTCCCAAGACACGAGGAATCTCCGAGCTGCTCACATAGCGGCGGAGCCCAGGCGTGCTGACCTGTTTGAGGCCGACGATGACGCTCTGTTTACCTTGATACTTCAACCGGAGCTTCATCTGTTTGATGGTGGAGCCCTCGACCGTGACGGAAGAGATATAACCCTCGTCCTTCAAGATCCTGGAGATGGACTCCTTCATCTTGGAATGAGGGATGACCACTTCGGCGTGCTGGGCGAGACCCCCATTGCGGATGCGGGTCAAAAGGTCTGAAATCGGGTCGTGCATGGCGGTAAATGGTTACCAACTGGCCTTGATCACGCCCGGGATGAGTCCGGCGAGAGCGGCTTCACGGAAAGTGAGTCGGGAGCAGGCGTACTTGCGGAGATATCCGCGGCGACGGCCGCTGAACTTGCACCGGTTCACCACCCGGACCGGGCTGGCGTTCTTCGGAAGCTTCTGGAGACCGAGATAGTCGCCTTTGGCCTTCAGCTCCGCCCGGACGGCGGCGTACTTCTTGACCGTCTCCTGTTTCTTCAGGTTGCGTTCGCGCCAGGATGTTTTGGCCATATGATGTCTCTGGGAAAGTTTACTTGGAGAACGGCATGCCCATCAACTTGAGGAGATCGTACGCCTCTTCGTTGTTGTCAGCCGTGGTGACGATGGTGATGTCCATCCCCTGCTGCCGCTTGATTTTCTCGAGTTCGATCTCGGGGAAGATCGTCTGGTCCGGAAGACCGAGCGAGAAACTACCGCGTCCGTCGAACTGACGGGCCGAGATCCCGCGGAAGTCCCGGATGCGAGGAAGGGTCGAGGTCACCAACCGGTCGAAGAACTCGTACATCACATCCCGACGGAGGGTCACCCGGCAACCGATGGCCTGGCCTTCCCGGAGCTTGAAATTCGCGACGCTCTTCTTGGCCTTGCAGATGACGGGCTTCCTGCCGGTGATGGAGGTCATATCCTTGACCGCCTCCTCGACCGAACCTTTCTCGGCCGATGCGCTCACGCCCATGTTGACCACGATTTTCTCGATGCGCGGGATCTGGTGCACGTTCGTGTAGCCGCGCTTCTCCTTGAGCGCTGGGACCACTTCTTGGACGTACTTCGTGTAGAGACGGGGCTTCATGACGGTCTAGGAGATTATCGGGTTTCTTTGGAACGCTTCGCGCTCCGGCGTTCGAACTCCTCGACCTTCATCACGTTCGAGGAATGGATGGAGCCCTCCAACCAGAGGAGCCCGCCTTCCGGGTTCTGCTGGCTCTTGGTGAGATGATGCAGGACCGGCTTCACCAGACGGCGCTTCTCATCGTTCTCTTTGCTCCGTTCATCGGAGCCTTCGAGGACCACGGCCGCCTTCTTGTTGAGGACTTCCTTCACCTTGCCGCGGCGCCCCTTGGCGGAACCTGCGATGACGATGACCTCGTCCCCGCTGCGGATGTGCAATCGTTTTGTTTCCACTTTCATGGTTCGTGTAGCGGTCAAATCACCTCAGGGGCGAGCGAGATGATCTTCATGAATTTCTTCTCGCGCAACTCCCGGGCAACAGGTCCGAAGATGCGGGTCCCCTTGGGGTTGTGGTCCTTGTCGATGATGACAACGGCGTTCCGATCGAACCGGACATATGACCCGTCAGATCGGCGGATGATTTTCTTGGTCCGAACGACCACGGCATCCTGGACCTCGCCTTTTTTCACGGATCCGTCCGGGGCGGCCTCCTTGATGTGGACCTTGATCACGTCACCCACCTCGGCATAACGTTGGTTGCGGCCGAGCACACCGATGACCCATGCGATCTTCGCACCGGTATTGTCGGCGACGTCTGCACCTGAGCGTACTTGAAGCATAGAAAGTCTTTCGGTTCAGGGTTTCGGCTTGCTCGACCCATCAGGGTTGAGCACCTCGACCAGGCGCCAGCACTTAGTCTTCGACAACGGCCGGGTCTCTTGGACCCTGACGATGTCACCGACGGAGGCGAGCTCGGCGTCGTCATGGGCGTAGAGCTTCTTGTAGCTCTTCACGACCTTCTTATACTGCGGGTGCTGGAAACGGCGCTCGACGCGGACGACGATGGTCTTGGTCATCTTGTCGGAGACCACTTCTCCGACGCGTTCTTTGCGGTGACCGCGGACTTGGGATTGCTCAGCCATAGTTCGTCAAGCTTTCGGAGCGGCGGTTTTCTTGCGCAATTCGGTCAGACGGGTCTGACCGCGGGCGATCTCCTTCCGCAGCTCGCGGATACGGTGCGGCTTCTCGAGCCGGGCGGTCGCCTTCTGGAGTGTAAGATTGAACAGCTCCTGCCGCAGATCAAGGCTCTTTGCCTTGAGTTCCTGCGCGGACAGATCGCTGAAAACAGTTTTAGCCATGTGGTCTTCCTCAAGCCAGCTTGCGCCGGACGATGAACTTCGTGGAGATGGGGAGCTTGGTGGAGGCAAGACGCATCGCCTCCCTGGCGACCGCCTCGGTGACACCGTCCACCTCGAACAGGATGTTCGCGGGGCGGATGACAGCGACCCAAGATTCGACGGCGCCTTTGCCCGTACCCATCCGGACCTCGAGCGGCTTCTTGGTGTAGCTCTTGTCGGGGAAGACACGGATCCACACCTTGCCGCGACGTTTCATGTAGCGGGTCACCGCGACACGAGCTGCCTCGATCTGCTTGGTGTCCAGCCAGCAACGTTCCAACGCCTGCAGGGCGTACTCACCGAACGCGACCGCGTTCCCGCGGGACGCGAGACCGGTCCTATGACCGCGGTGCATTTTCCGATACTTTACTCTGGCCGGCATCAAAGCCATAAACGCTCTCTTCTAGAAATGGTGGTTGTCGGCGGACCTAGGCGGAAGCCTCGGTCGTCTTCGTGGTCAAAGGCGCCTTCTTGATCTCGCCTTTGCATATCCAGACCTTGATACCCAGCTTGCCGTACATCGTGCGGGCTTCAGTGAAGCCGTAGTCGATGTTGGCGCGCAACGTGTGCAAAGGAACACTGCCCTCGTGGTAGGTCTCCACCCGGGAGATCTCCGCGCCGCCGAGCCGGCCACCGCAGCGGACCTTGATGCCTTCGGCACCGAAATCCATCGCGGTCTGCAACGCTTTTTTCATGGCGCGGCGGAAGGAGATACGCCGTTCCAACTGGATGGCGATGTTGACCGCCACCAACTGTGCGTCGATCTCAGGCTGCTTGACCTCCTGGATGTCGACATAGACATCCTTGCCGGTCAGCTTCGAAAGATCTTCCTTCAACTTGTCGATCTCGGTGCCCTTGCGACCGATGACGACACCAGGACGGGCCGTGAAAATCGTCACGCGGCACCGGGACGCGGCGCGCTCGATATTGATACGAGGCACGGACGCGGACTCAAGGCGGCGGTGGAGGGTCTCCCGGATGATGCGGTCCTCATGCAACAGAGCCCCGAACTCCTTGTTGGACGCGAACCACTTCGAGCGCCAGTCATGGTTGACCGGGATGCGGAAGCCTATCGGATTTGTTTTCTGGCCCATATGCTTACTTGTTCGTGAGAACGATCTTGATATGGCAGCTGCGCTTCAGCATGGGGCCGGCGGACCCACGCGCCTTGGGCAGGAAGCGTTTCATGCTGCCGGCGGTGAGAGCGTGGGCCTCGGCGATGACCAAGGTCTCGGACTTGAGACCGTGGTTGTTCTCGGCGTTGGCAATCGCGGACTTGAGCGTCTTCGCGACGGCGGTGGCCGCCTTGCGGCGCACAAAGCCGAGCGTGGAGAGCGCTTGGACCGCGTTCATCCCCCTGACTTGGCGCACGACCTCGCGCGCCTTCTGGGCGGACATCCGGAGATTTTTGTATGTGGCGGTGACTTCCATGCGGATCCTTGGGACTACTTGGCTTCGGCCTTGGCGGTGTGGGCGCCGTGCTTCTTGAAGGTCCGGGTGATCGAGAACTCTCCCAATTTATGCCCGACCATGTTCTCGGTCACGAACACCGGGATGAAAGCCCTCCCGTTGTGGACATTGAACGTCAGCCCGACGAAATCGGGCGTGATGGTGGACCGACGAGACCAAGTCTTGATCGGCAACTTCGACTTTGCAGTCTTGGCCTTCTCGACTTTGTCCAACAGATACAGGTCGACAAACGGACCCTTTTTTAGTGAACGTCCCATACGCTTACTTGAGTTTCATCGGCCGACCATCGCGACGAACCAGGATGAACCGGTTCGAAATCTTGCGCTTGTTGCGGGTGCGGGCACCTTTGGCAAGTTTGCCCCACGGCGACATCAGGTGCTGGCGTCCGCCACCACCCTTAGATTTGCCCTGACCGCCACCGTTCGGGTGGTCGACCGGGTTGCGGACCATGCCGCGGCTCATCCCTCGCTTGCCCAACCACACGTTGCGGCCGGCTTTGCCGATGGTGATATTCTCCCATTGGGCATTGCCTACCTGGCCGATGGTGGCCAAGCAACGCTCGTGGATCAACCGGATCTCACCCGACGGCAACTTGACCTGGGCATACCCGCCGTCCCGCGACATCAACGTCGCGAACGAACCGGCGGACCGGACGATCTGGGCACCACGACCCGGCACGAGTTCGATGTTGTGGATGCTCACCCCAACCGGGATTTTGCCGAGAGGAAGCGCGTTCCCGACGGTCGGGGCCGCCACATCACCGCTCATCAAGGTGTCGCCGACTTTGATCCCGTCCGGAGCCACGATGTACGTTTTCTCCTTGTCGGAATATTCCAGGAGGGCGATACGGGCACTCCGGCCCGGATCGTATTCGATGGCGACGACGGTCGCCGGCACACCGAATTTCTTTCGCATGAAGTCGACGATGCGAATCTTCTGCTTGTGCCCGCCACCAATGGCGCGGGCGGTCACCCGGCCATAGTTGTTGCGGCCACCAGTCTTCTTCTTGGTGAACACAAGCGAACTTTCCGGGTACGTCTTTGTGACGTCCGAAAAATCCTGCACGGTCGTATACCGCTGGGACGGCGTTAACGGTCTAAACGTTTTCACAGCAAAAAAATCACGAAGCGGAGCTCACGCGGGGTTCGGCCATAATTCCCTCCCCGCGTGGAGCGGATTGGTTGTCGGCCTAACCGACTCCCCGCATCAACCAGTTACAATTGAAACGGGAGCGCAGAGCTTAGGAATTGGGGGCTTTGCCGCAATACCTTTTTTGGTTTTTTTCGCGGACCAACACGGGATGCGCCCGCGACAGAGTCGATGAAACCTCCTGTTTGAGGGCCTTCTGTGGCTTTTCAGGGGCAAAGCTAGGCACCCGGAAAACATCTACGAAGGTCCGGAATGGCGAGGGCTTCAAGCGACCAAGAAGCCGGCGGCGTGCAGTTCCGACATAGCGGGCGGAGAGAACGACCAGGCATCGGATGGATTTCTTCCGCGCCCGGGACCCAATGAATCCGGGGGATCGGGGGGGCAACGCTCCCCGGGTTCGGGGTTGAAATTTTCGGCCCGGCCTCCAAGCGTCACGCCATGCTCAAGCACTCCCTGATCCATCCGGAGATCAACGCCATCCTTGGCCGCGCGGGCCACCACGCGAAGATCCTCATCGCTGACGGCAACTATCCTGCCTCGACCAAGAAAGGCCCGAACGCACAGGTGATCCACCTCAACCTGGCGCCCGGCTGTGTCACGGTCGCGCAGGTGCTGAAGGCCATCCTGAGCGCGGTCCCGGTGGATCTCGTTAACACCATGGGCATCCCGGCGGACGACGCGTACGCCAAGTTCGGTGAACCTGCTGCGTGGGCTGAATTCCGCGAGATCGTGGCGGCGAGCGACCCTGGACTCCGGCTGGATCCGGTGTTGAAGTGGGATTTCTATAAAGCCGTCGAGTCGCCCGACCACGTGCTCACCGTGCAGACCGGTGACCAGGCCCTGTGGGCCAACGTGCTCCTCACGCTCGGTTGCCGGACTGTCTGATCACCGGCCCCCCGCTGCGGCACTGCCGACGTCGCGGTCGACCCACGATCGAACGTCCGGCCTGGGCCGGGGACATCGCGGCGAGGGCGGCGACCTTCTCTGCCGGTTCTTGGCCCAGGCCGACTTGGCGGTGGATGATCTCGCCCCGGCCGTTGAGCACCGTGATGACGTTGGAATCGACGAACTGGCCGCGCGCATGGAGCTGGTACTTCCTGCCGAGCAGGACGGAAAGTTCGCCCACGTCGTCAGGCCGTCCCGTGGGCAAGGTCCAAGGGGCCGTTCCCATGTGCATCTCCTGACGATCAGCTCGCTGGCCCTCGGGGGTGGCGCGTTCCGAATCGAAGCTGACGAGCACGAAATCCACCTGGTCGCGCGGTTCCGAAGCGAGGGCCCGCTGGATGCGCTGGAGGTCGTCCACGAGGGTGGGTCAGGCGGGGCCACCGGCGAGAAGCGCCCCGCCCCGCCCCTCAACCGCCCTGCGCTTCCTGGCGGCGTCGACCCCTCAATCGGCACGCGGGCCGGGCCCGCTGCCCATCGAGGGCAGGCCGAGGCCACGAGGTCGGACCGGTCGGCATCAATCATCTTGCAGGGCGGCATGGTGACGCTGCGACGCTTGCCGCAGGCGTCCACGCCTGCTCTCGTCACGGCGTTCTCCGCATGAACTTCCCGAACCTCGCCAAGTTCTTTCGTGCGGCAGCGATCTGCGCGGTCGTGGCGATTGCGACGGCGGCGGAGCCCTCGGACACCGGGTCCACCCCCATGCTTCCGAAGGTCGGACGGCTCCAGGCGCCGGGGATCGACAATCTCTTCCGCACGACCGACCGTATTTATTCAGGCAGCCAACCCGGAGGCGACGAAGCCTTCGCCTCGCTGCGGAATCTCGGGGTGAAGACCATCATCTCGGTGGACGGCACCCGGCCCGACGTGGAACGCGCCGCGAAGTTCCAGCTGCGCTACGTCCATATCCCGCTCGGCTACAACGGCATCCCGGCAGAGACGGCGGCGCGCTTGGTCAATGCGGCGCGGACGCTGGAAGGCCCCGTCTTCGTGCACTGCCACCATGGCCAGCACCGCGGTCCCGCGGCCGTCGGCGTGATCTGCCAGGCGACCGCCGGCTGGATGCCGGACCAAGCCGCCGCCTGGATGAAGCAGGCGGGCACCTCGCCGGACTACGCCGGGCTCTACCGCGCCAACGCCGATTTCCGCATGCCCACCGCAGAGGCGCTGACCCGCGTGCCGGACGCGTTCCCGTCCCGTGCCGAGGTGTCCGGCCTCGTCGACGCCATGGTCGCGATCGACCATCGATGGGACCACCTGAAGGCCGTGCAGAAAGCCGGCTGGCGCGTCCCGCCGGGCCAGCCCGACCTCATCCCTGCGACCGAGGCGCTGCTGCTGCGAGAGGCCTATCGCGAACTCCAGCGCGATGCCGGGGCACAGGCCAAGGGCGACACGTTCCTCGGGCTCCTCCGCAAAGCGGAATCCAACGCGAAGGACCTGCACGCGCTGCTCGGTTCCCGCGCGTCGACGCTCGACGAGGCCGCCCTCCGACGGGCCGACGCCCTGTCCGAAGCGGCAGGCGAGGCCTGTGCCGGGTGCCACAAGAAATTCCGGAACTGACCGGTTCATCCGCAGCAGAGGGCGCCCGCGGCCTGCGGAGGCGGGGAGGCGATTTTTTCTGGGTCCTGATCACCCACCGCTTCCGCCGGCGCGCCGTGACGGCTAGGCTCGACGCGTGATCTCGTTCGGGCCGCTCCGGCTGCGCTCCAATCTCTTCCTGTCGCCGTTGGCGGGCTACACCAACCTGCCCTTCCGCATCGTGGCGCGGGAGATCGGTGGGCTCGACCTCGCCACGACCGATCTCGTCAACGCCCGCTCCCTGATCGAGAAGAACCGCAAGGCCCTGAAATTGATCGAGACCGACCACCGGGACCGACCGTTGGCGGTCCAACTTTTCGGCGCGGTGCCCGAGGAGATGCGCGACGCGGCGCTCTGGCTCGAAGCGCAAGGCGTCAGCTCCATCGACATCAACATGGGCTGCCCGGTGAAAAAGGTCTGCCGCGTCGGCGGCGGTTCGGCGATGATGACCGAGCTCGACAAAACCTCGCACCTGGTCCGGACCATGGTCGATGCGCTGAAGATCCCCGTCACCGCCAAGATGCGCCTCGGCTGGGACGACGAGAACCTCACCGCGCCGGACCTGGTGAAGGCGCTGGAGGACGCGGGCATCGCCGCGGTCTTCATCCACGGCCGCACCCGGGAACAAGGATTCACCGGCACGGTGAACCTCGCGGGCATCCGCTCGGTGGTGCAGGCCGCGCGGCGGATACCGGTGATCGGCAACGGCGACGTCACCACACCGGTGGCGGCCAAGATGATGACCGACGAGACCGGTTGCGCCGGCGTGAGCATCGGCCGCGGGGCGTTCTACGATCCTTGGATCTTCACGCGCACCCAAAGGTACCTGGCGACCGGCGTGCTGCCGCCGGAACCGGCCTTCGCCGACCGCATCCGCGTCATGGGCCGGCACCTGGACCTGATGGTCGAGGTCTTCGGCGAGGAGCTGGGCTGCGTGATGTTCCGCAAGGTCGCGCCGTGGTACGCGAAGCGGTTCGGTCCGGTGAGCGGTTTCAACAAGAAGGTGGTCCTGATGTCATCGCGCGCCGAGTTCCACGAGATCCTCAACGATTATCTCCGCTGGCGCGCCCAGTTCTGCGACGACCAGGGAGAGCTCCTGCCGCGCTTCGCTCCGCCGCCGTTGGTCGCGAGCTTCATGCGCGAAGAAGGACCGGCCTCGGCGACGCGGACGGCCATCCCCGTGCCCAAAGGCCCGGTGGAGGTCTGGTGAGGCTCCTCGCCCGGAGAGGAGCCGGGAACGCGTGCCGAGCCCCGGTCGGAGGGGCGTTCGTCACGCGATCGAACCATGTTGCGAGTTGCCCCATCGGGCGAGGCCGCTAGTCTCGGCCCATGTCCGAGATCGCCAACTTCGTGAACCACGGTTCAGCGCAGGTCACCCCCGCGCTGGTCGAGAAAGTCCTGCGCAGCCTCCCGATGTGGAAGGTGGAGTTCGCCCAGATCAACGCGCCGCAGTTCCCGCACCTCGTGGACCAGCTCGAGTTCCTCGCCGACGCCGTCGAGGACGTCGCCGAGGGCGCCTACAAGGACCTTCCCTACCACGCGCTGACCGCCGCGGTCTTTGCCCTCACCTACGCGCACCGGAAGATGGACCTCATCCCGGATTCGCTCGGCATGGTCGGACGGTCGGACGATTCAAGCGTCGCCCGGGCGGTGCTCATCCTGCACGAACGCGCCTTCGAGCGTTACGCGGAGACCCGCGATTTCGATTGGGACAAGATCACGGACAAACCGTGATCCGCGGACGGGTCCTGAAGCGCGGACACATGTGAAAAACCGGGCCGCAGGGAGTCAGGGAATCCCGTCCCTCCTGTCACGGAGGGTGCGGACAGTAGAGATGGAGCCCGGCGGACCGATACCGCTGGCGGGTCCCTCGACCCCGAGGACGTTGAGCACCGCTCCGACGACGATGAAGACGATGGAAACGATCTTGTCCATGGATGAGATCCTGGGCAGAGATGACGAGATCGACGGCGAGCAGCGGACGAGGCGGGAAAGAATGAAAGGCGAGGTCCCGTGCTCTCAGGTCCGGCCGCAACCCGCGATGAGGTCCACGATGACCATCACGAAGGCGACGACCCGCACGATGTGGATGGATCTGCCGACGGTGTGGGCTCTCACGATGCCGAGCATCCAGAGGACCAGAAGGGTCACGGCGCTGCAGGTGCAGGTCCGGACAATGCGCGCCGGTCGCGCCCGGACCGGCGGGTGTGGAAAATCAGCGGGCCGAGGCATCGGTGATCGAGACCGTCATCTCGTTCACCACGCCGCTTGGACACCGTTTCCGTCGAGAAGCATCGCGAGGTCAACCGATTTGTTGCTTACGGATGGCTCAAGATGGGCAGGAAACTTTCCGACGGCAGCATTCCCTAGGAGAGGCGCCGGTTCGGGATATCCGAAGACCCGTCCCTCGAAATTACGGATGAGAACATTGCCGTCTTCCCGGCCCAGGAGATAGCTGGGGTTGACCGGCACTTTACCGCCCCCTCCAGGAGCATCGATCACGTACTGCGGCACGGCGTAGCCGGTGGTATGGCCCCGTAGGGACTCCATGATCTCCAAGCCTTTGCGCACGCTGGCGCGGAGATGGTCCGAACCTGCGATGAGGTCGCACTGGTAGAGGTAGTACGGGCGCACCCGGCACATCAGCAGCTTGTGCACGAGAGCCTTCATGACCACTGGGTCGTCGTTGACGTGGCGGAGCAGCACGGATTGGTTCCCGAGAGGGATCCCGACATCTGCCAACCGACCCAAGGCCTCCCTCACTTTGGGGGTGAGCTCCCGCGGATGGTTGCTGTGGATGCTGACAAATAGGGGATGGAACTTCCGGAGCAGCTCGCAGAGTGCCGGCGTGATCCGCTGGGGCAGGAAGACCGGGATCCGTGTGCCGATGCGGAGGAACTCGACGTGCGGGATGGCCCGGAGCCGGGAAAGCAGGTAGCCGAGCTTGTCGTCGTTGAGCAACAACGGGTCGCCGCCGCTGAGCAGCACGTCGCGGACCTCCGGGTGCTGCTCGACGTAGGCGATCTGGCGGTCGAACTCCGGATGGAAATCGTAGCCAGCCGCGTTGCTGACCAACCGGGACCGCGTGCAGTACCGGCAATAGGCCGCGCACCGGTCGGTGACCAAGAAGAGCACCCGGTCGGGATACCGGTGGACCAGCCCCGGGACCGGGGAATGGCTGTCCTCGCCGCACGGATCGCTCATCTCCCACCCGGCCGTGTGCGTCTCCTCCATGCGGGGCACGACCTGGCGGCGGATGGGGCAATCCTCGTCGTCCGGGTCGATGAGGTTGAAGAAGCACGGCGTGATGGCCATCGCCAGCTTGGAACGGGCGAGCGTGGCCCCGGCGCGTTCGGAGGCCGTCAGCGTGGGCAGGAGCTTCTCGAGCTGCTCCAACGTGGTGATGCGGTGCTTGAGCTGCCAACGCCAATCGGACCAATCGGCTTCGGGGACATCGGCCCAAGGGCCACGGCCCGGTTCATGGAATCCTTTCAGCGCAAGGAATGTTGCGGAAGGGAGGGCGCCGCTGGCAGCCGGCAAGGGCTCGGAGTGCATCGTTGGGCGGCCACAGTAGGACCAGCGCCCGGAGCGTCAAGAAACCGGGCGGGCAGAGAGATCCATCTGGAAAGCAGGAAGACCGGAAAAGGCCGGATCACGGAACGTGATGAGCCGACGCGGGACGCCACCGGAACCGTTCTGGATGCGGATCCCGGTTCCCGTTCTCCCGGACCTGGACCGCCCCGCTCAGTCGTGGGTGATCGCCATCAACCGGCCTTGCAGCTCATCGCGTAGACGGGCCCGGCCGGCTTCGTCGGTGTCGCGCGGGACCCCGATCGGTGCTCCGAGCATCACCTCCACGCGGCTGAACGGCAGCGGGACCTGGAAGCGGTCCCAGCTGCGCAATGTCTTCTTCCAGCCCAACCGATAGCTGAGGGGCACGATGGGCAGGCCCGTCAGCTGCGCCGCGAGGATCACGCCATCTTGCACCTGGTAGCACGGGCCGCGCGGACCATCGGGCGTGATGGCGAGGTCGCATCCGGCCTTGGCGGCGGACACCAGCTCCCGCAGCGCCGCAGCGCCGCGCCGGCTCGATGAACCGCGGGCGGCCACCACGCCGGACAACTCCATCACCCGCGCCAGCAGCCCGCCATCTCGGCTGGCGCTGATGAGCGCCGCGACCCGCCGGCCCGCCGTCGGTTTGGCGACATGCCGCCGGTAGAGATTGAACGAGAGAGCGAGCCGGTTGTGCCAGAACACGAAGATCGCCCGATCGGTGCCGCCCGCCCGGCACAGGCCCGACCGGTCATCGAAACGCCACCGCAAGGTCGAGGCCAGCGTGTTGATCAGCGCCCAGATGAGCCATGCGGCGAGCTCGCCGTGCCACTTCAACGGTTCCGGGAGGACGGCCTTGCTTCGGGCGCCCGCGGCGGGCGGCAGGTTCGGCGGGCGGCCCTCCATCACGCGCCTTTCTTGAGGCAGGCGCGGACCAACTGCTCGACGGTCGCGGTCTCGCCCAGCAGCGACAACGCGCCCCGGACCGCCTCGTGGGCATCCGTCGGCTTGAACCCCAGTGCGCTCAGCGCCAGCACCGCGTCGTTGAGCTTCGTGTCCGCGGGAGAGGCCGTCTTTGCCCCCACCGCTCCCGGCGCGCCGCCCGTGCCGAAAGCGCCGAGCTTGTCCTTGAGCTCGACGATGATGCGTTCGGCCGTCTTCTTGCCGACGCCGGAGATGCTGGAGAGCGCCTTCACATCGCCTGCCGCGACCGCGATGCGGAAGCCGGCGACGCTGGTGCCGCTGAGGACGTTCAGCGCGAGCTTCGGCCCGACGCCGGAAACGGCATGGACGAGCAGGCGGAACAGGTCGCGCTCGGCGGTGCCCATGAACCCGTAGAGGACATGGGCATCCTCCCGAACCACGAGATGGGTGAGCAGATGCACCTCGCTGCCGACCGGCGGCAGACGGTCGAACGACGACAACGGGATGAGCACCTCGTAGCCGACGCCATGGACATCCACCGTGACGGTCGTGGGCAGCGCATCGACCAGCTTGCCGTGGAGAAACGTGATCACTCGGCACGGAGTGAAGCATCCGCCGCGCGCCGGGGAAAGGCGGGAAGCGAGGCCGCGAATGGGCGAGTGATCGAGTGGGCCAGAAAGCCAGTGGGTGAGAGGAAGCCCGCCGTTCTCACCCCTGCCGGCTCACTCGCCCACTGGCTCACTGGCTCACTGGCCCACTGGCTCACTGGCTCACTCGCACACTCGCTCTACCCCTTCCGCTTCGAGACCAGCCGCACTTCGCCGATGACCATGCCTTTGTCCACCGCCTTGCACATGTCGTAGATGGTCAGGGCCGCGACGGTGACGGCGGTGAGCGCCTCCATCTCGACGCCGGTCGGCGCGGTGATCTTGGCCGAGGCGGTGATCTCGATGCGGTCGCGCGACGGCGGCACCGTGAAATCCACGGCGCAATGCGTGATGGGCAGGGGATGGCAGAGCGGGATCAACTCACCGGTCTTCTTGGCGGCCTGGATCCCGGCGATGCGGGCGGTCGCGAGCACGTTGCCCTTGGCGATCCGGTCGGATTCCACGAGCGCCAAGGTCTCCGGAGCGAGACGGATCTCGCCGCGGGCCACGGCTTCGCGGAGCACGGCGGGTTTGTGCGAGACGTCCACCATGCTGGCCTCGCCGGTGGCGGAGATGTGGGTGAGCTGGCCCATGCGCCGGACCGTGCCGCGGGCCGGAACCTCCCGCAACGCCGCGCTTTGACACGCCGCGCTTTGACACGCCGCGCTTCAGCATGCTGCCGTGCGTCCCGCCGGCAGGGGCCCGCCCTCGTCTCCGGGCGCCTTCGTCCCCCCGTTCGCAGCCCGCCTCGCAAGGCCGCCTCTGCCGGCAAGATGCCGGCAGCACGCTCTCAGATCGCCAACTGGACCACGCGCTCGGACAACTGCTCCGTCCAGCGCGCCACGTAGCTCATCGCGCGGTAGACCTGTTCGAGGCGTTCCAGCGGAAGCGCGGAAGCGCGGTCCAGCGAACCGACCGGCGGCGCGGCATCCCAGGCCGCGTTCATCGCCCGCAGTTCAGCGGTGAGTTCGTCGCGTCGTGCGTTCACGCGGTTCTGGAGCCCTTGCAGCGTGTCCGCCCACTCCAGGCCTTCCTGCATGAGCCGCAGCTTCAGCATCGGCGAGGTGGCGGTGGATTTCTTGGCGAGGAAGGCATCGGCGTCGCGGCAGGTCTGCCCGACCTCGACGAACAGATCCATCGTGCCGGGCGGGATCCGCTGGATGTCGCCGGGCTTGGCGCCGGCTTCCAGCTCGAGCAGATGGAGCAGACGTTCGCGCGGTTCGCGGAGGATGTTGAAGGCGGAGTTCAGCGCGGCGCAGCGCTCCGCCGCCGCCGCCTTCTCGGATTCGGATGCCCCATGGACACGGTCCGGATGCACCGCCGTGGCGAGCGGCAGGTAGCGCGCCTTGAGGACATCCGCATCGAGCCAAGGACGGCGGGGTTCGGAGAGGATGGCGAAGGCGTCGGTCATAGGTCTCAAAGAGGAAGATCTCGCGACAACACTTGGAGCCGGCCTGTGGGATGCCGGCCCCCTTCAGAGGCAAACAACCCGTCCACGGGAAACTGCCGCTCGACGCCGGTTCACGCGCTGAAGCTCTCGCCGCAGGAGCAGCTCGTCGCGGCGTTCGGATTCTTCACCTTGAAGCCGCCCTCGGTCAGGGCGTCCACGTAATCCAGCTCGGATCCGGTCACGTACAACGCGCTCTTGGGATCGACGACCACGCGCACGCCGGCGCTCTCGACGAGGATGTCGCGGTTCTGCGGCTGGTCCTGCAGATCCATCTTGTATTGGAGCCCGGAGCAGCCGCCGCCCACGACCGCCACGCGCAGCACGCCCTGCGGACGGCCCTGACGCGTGAGCAGCGAGGTGACCTTCTTGCCCGCGTCGCCGGTCAGCTTGATGAGCCGCTCGTCGCCCGTGCGGAAACTGGGCAAGGCGGCGGTGGCGGTGGCGGCTCCGATTTTTCCAGCGATCATGGCGACGGGAACTTACGGGCCGCCCGCGGGAGCGTCAACGTATGCGGCCGGGCCGTCACAGGATGCCGCCGTCGATCTTCAGCACGGCTCCGGGGATGTGGCCGGCCTCGGCGCCCGCAAGGAACCCCACCGCGGCCGCCACTTCTTCCGGACCTCCGAAGCGCGGCATCGTCACCTGCGCCAACGCGGCCTGCCGTCGCTCCGGCGGCAGAGAAGCGAGCGCATCGGTGTCCGCGAAGCGGACGCGGACGGCCACACCGCAACCCGCCGTCCCCGATCACGCCTTGGCTACTCCTTCTTCTTGGTGGGGACATGCGTGTCCCACGTCCGGCCGGATTCGGGCGAGATGTGGGTGAAACCTGTGCCCGAGGGCGGATTCGGGATGCGGATCAGGACCTGGCAGCCGGGACACTGGATCTGCCGGCCGGCGAAGCGCACCTCGCACTTCAGCGGTTGATCGCAGTGGGAACAGTAGAACTTGAACTCGGAGGTGACGGGGATGTCGGACATGATCCCCTTATGCGCAAACCAGCACCGGATGGGATCAAAAATCTTTCCGGAAGACCCCGTGATCTCTTTCGCGGCTGCTTTGCCCATGGAAGGACGATATGCCATCGCCATCGCCCATGAACGATCCCGTCGGCTCCGACGAGACGATCTTTACCGCCGCTCTCTAATGGGACACGCCCGCCCAGCGCGCCGCCTATCTGGACGAAAGTTGCGCCGGCAACCCCGACCTGCGCCGTCGGGTCGAGGAACTCCTTCGTGCGAGTGACGGCGCGGGCACTTTCCTCGACCATCCGGTCGGCCAGCCCAAGCCCGTCGTCGCTCTGTTCGAGGCGGAGCGGCAGGCGCTGGCGATGATGGACCATCCCAACATCGCCAAGGTCCTCGACGCCGGCGCGACCGATCCCGGCCGGCGGTTCTTCGTGATGGAGCTGGTCCGCGGCATCCCCATCACGCGCTATTGCGACGAGAACAAGCTCGACACCAAGCAGCGGCTCGACCTGTTCATCAAGGTCTGCCAAGCCATCCAGCACGCGCACCAAAAGGGCATCATCCACCGCGACATCAAGCCCTCGAACATCCTCGTCACGCTGCACGACGGCGTGCCGGTGCCCAAGGTGATCGACTTCGGCATCGCCAAGGCGACCGAGGGCCGACTGACCGACGCGACCTTGTCCATCGCCTTCGAGCAGTTCATCGGCACGCCGGCCTACATGGGCCCGGAGCAGGCGGAGATGAGCGGGTTGGACATCGATACGCGCAGCGACATCTACAGCTTGGGCGTGTTGCTTCACGAAATGCCCACCCACAAGACGCCCTTCGATGCCAAGCAACTGGCCCAGTCCGGCATCGACGCGATGCGCATGACGATCCGGGAACGCGAGCCGCAGCGCCCGAGCACGCGGCTGACTCAGGCCCTCGTAGCCGCCGAGGTCACGAGGCGGACCGCGGGCAACGACGAGCCGTCCGACTCCTCAAGTCGGCAGCCACAGGAGTTGGTCGGCCTCATCCGCGGCGACCTCGACTGGATCGTGATGAAGTGCCTGGAGAAGGACCGCACGCGCCGCTGCGAGACCGCCAGCGGGCTGGCGGCGGACATCACCCGGCACCTGACCAACGAACCCGCCACCGCCCGCCCGCCGAGCGCGGGCTAGAAGTTCCAGAAGGCCTATCGCCACAACCGGCTCGCCTTCACCGCGGCGGCAACCGTCTTCGTGTCCCTGGTGATCGTGCTGGCCTTCATCTGGAGGGCCGCCGGGACGGAAAAACTGGCGCGGGTCCAAGAGTCCATCCAACGGAGCCTGGCGGAGCAGCAGCGGGCCGAGGCTCAGTCGGCGCAAAAGCTCGCGACCACAGAAAAGCAGCGCGCCGATGCCCAGGCGCAGAAGGCGACCGACAACCAGGCGCAAACGCGGCGCTTGGTCCACGCGGCGGAGGCGAAGGAGAAAGCAAAGGCGAAGCAACCCTGAGCGCGCCCCGCGTCATCTTCAAAAGCGCCAGAGGACTGGCGCAGTCCAAGACCTTGCGGACTTCGCAGCGGCCTCGGCCATCGCGCAGCGTCTTGGACTGCGGTGGTCCTCTACCGCTTTTCTTCGGCGCGTTCCCCGAGACAGTGCCGCAGGCTGAACCCCAGCCATGAGCGACGTCACCCAGATCCTCGTCGCCGTGCGCGCCGGTGACGACGCAGCGGCCGAGCGGCTGTTCGAGCGGGTCTATGCCGAGCTGCGGCAGGTCGCGGCGCAGAAGATGGCGCGCAAGTCCGCCGGCCACGCGCTCCAACCCACCGCGCTGGTCCATGAAGCCTGGCTGCGGCTCGGCGCGGACGCCCAACCGCACTGGCAGAACCGCGCGCACTTCTTCGCCGCCGCCGCCGAGGCGATGCGCCGCATCCTCGTGGTCCGCGCCCGGCGCAAGCACGCCCAACGCCGCGGCGCCGGCGCCGAACACGTCGAACTCGACGGGCTCCAGATCGCCGGCCCGGTGGACGACGACCAGTTGCTCGCGTTGAACGAGGCCCTGGACCGCTTGGCCGCCGTGGATCCGCCGAAGGCCGAGCTGGTGAAGCTGCGTTACTTCGTCGGCCTCACCACCGAGCAGGCGGCGAAGGTCATGGACGTCTCCGAGCCCACGGCAAAGCAGTGGTGGGCCTACGCCAAAGCATGGCTGTTCCGCGAGATGCAAGCGGGCGGCCCGGGACCGCTCGTCCAGGCATCGCCGTCGCCACCGCCGTCGCCACCGCCGTCGCCGTAGCCGCTGACCAGCACGATGGCGCGCGTCGGGCGCCGCGCGCCTCGGCCTCGCCCGATCCGGGCGCTTGCCGAGGGGACGGACCCGAAGGAATGTCGGCCCCGATGATCCGCCCCGGCATCTCCTCCGTCCGCAGCGCCGTCCTGAGGGTCGCGCTCGGATCCGCAACGGTCTTCTCCGCCATCGCCGCACCAAGGCCGATGACCTTCGATGACCTCGTCGCGTGCCACCGGCTCTCCAGCCCGCAGGCATCGCCGGATGGCAAGTGGGTCGCCTACGTCGCCACCGACGTGGACAAGGCCGCGAACAAGACCGACAGCGACATCTGGCTCGTCCCGGCGGACGGCGGCACGCCGCGCCGGCTCACCAGCTCGCCCAAGCACGACCGGCATCCGACCTGGTCGCCGGACGGCCAGTGGATCGCCTTCGAATCGAACCGTGGCGGCGACTTCCAGGTCTGGGTCATCCCTTCCGATGGCGGCGAGGCGCGCAAGCTCACCTCGGTCTCCACCGAGGCCACGCAACCGGTCTGGTCGCCCGACGGCAAGAACATCGCCTTCGTGTCCGCCGTGTTCCCGGAGTTCTCCGAGCAGCCGTTCGCCCGTTCCGACAAGGCGAACAAGGACAAGCTCGAAGCCCGCGAGCAGAGCAAGGTGAAGGCCCGCGTCATCACCAAGCTGCTCTATCGGCACTGGGATTCCTGGGTCGACGACAAGCGCCAGCACCTGTTCGTCGTTCCCGTCGCGGCAGGCGCCGTCGCCGGCGAACCGCGCGACCTCACGCCCGGCGACCGCGACGCCGTCCCGACGTCCGACACCTTCAGCGCCGGCGACGAGTTCGCCTTCTCCCCCGACGGCTCGGAGATGGCCTACACCGCCACGCCCACGCCGCCGCACAGCGAGGCCTGGAGCACCGACCATGACCTGTGGGCCGTGGACCTGAAGTCCGGAGCGCGGCGCCAGCTCACGAAGAATCCCGCCGCGGACGGATGCCCCCGATACTCGCCCGACGGCAGATCCATCGCGTACCGCGCGCAGGCCCGTCCGGGTTTCGAGGCCGATCGCTGGCAGCTGATGCTGCTCGACCGCGCGACCGGCGCGAGCCGCGGCCTGACCGCCGGCTTCGATTCCACCGTCGAGGACATCACCTGGATCCCCGGATCAAAGATGATCGTCATCGCCGCCGAGGACGAGGGCACCAAGGCGTTGTGGACCGTCTCCACCATCGGCGAAGACGTGAGACCGTTCGCCACCGGCGGCGTCTCCGGCGAGGCGGATGCGGCGCCGGACGGCAAGTCGGTCGTCTTCACCCGCCATCACATGGGCGCTCCGGCCGAGGTCTTCCGCGCGTCGCTGGACGATGGCGGAGCGAAGGCGTTGACGCATGTGAACGATGCGCGCGTCGCGCAGCTCGATCTGGCACGCCCGGAAACGGTCACGGTGTCCGGGGCAGGCGGCGCGCCGGTGCAGATGTGGATCCTGAAGCCGCCCGGCTTCGATCCGGCGAAGAAGTGGCCGCTCGTCTTCTGGGTCCATGGCGGTCCGCAGGGCGCCTTCATGGATGCGTGGTCCTACCGCTGGAACCCGCAGGTCTGGGCGGCGCAGGGCTACGTGGTCGCGATGCCCAACCCGCGCGGTTCGACGGGATTCGGCCAAAAGTTCACCGACGAGATCTCCGGCGACTGGGGCGGCAAGGTGGTGGACGACCTGATGGCGTGCCTCGCGCATCTGGAGAAGCAGCCGTACGTGGACACGACCCGGATGGCGTCCGCCGGCGCTTCGTTCGGCGGCTACATGATGAACTGGTTCCAGGGCCACACGGACAAGTTCAAGACGCTGGTCACGCACTGTGGCGTGTACAACTTCGACACGATGTACGGCACGACCGAGGAGCTATGGTTCGACGAATGGGACCACGGTCTGCCCTGGGAGAACCCCAAGTTCAGCGACCACTCGCCGCACCGCTTCGCGAAGCGGTTCAAGACGCCGAACCTCGTCGTCCACAACGAGCTCGATTTCCGCGTGCCCATCGCGCAGGGGCTGGATCTTTTCACCGCGCTGCAACGGCAGGGCGTGCCGTCCAAGCTGCTCTACTTCCCCGACGAGGGCCACTGGGTGCTCAAGCCGCAGAACAGCGAGCTCTGGCACCAGACGATCTTCGCTTGGCTGGCGGAGTATCTGAAGAAGTAGGTATCGGGTCTCGGGTCTCGGGTCTCGGGTCTCGGGTCTCGGGTCTCGGGTCGAAGGTCGAAGGTCGAAGGTCGAAGGTCCAAGGTCGAAGGTCCAAGGTCGAAGGTCGAACCAAGAGCCAAGGTGCAGGACCAAGCTCCGTGAGACGTGACGCGACGGAACCTTCAACTTGAGACTTCGGACCTCAGACCCGGGCCCCATCACCCCGTCCCGCTTCGCGGTACCAGTTGTCGCGCTGGCGCGGTTCGTGGCCGAGATCGGCGATGAGACGGCGCATGTCGGAGACACCCATCCGGAAGGTCGTGCCGGCGCTGCTCACCACGTTCTCCTCGATCATGATCGAGCCGAGGTCGTTCGCCCCGTAGGTCAGCGCGACCTGCCCGATCTCCTGGCCCTGGGTGACCCATGAGCTCTGGATGTTCGGGATGTTGTCCAAATAGATCCGGCCGAGCGCCTGCGTCCTGAGATACTCGTGGGCGCCGACCGTCGGGGCCTTGAGCACCGTGTTCTCCGGTTGGAAGGTCCAGCAGATGAACGCGGTGAACGCGCCGCCATCCACCGTGCCGTTCTCCAGCGCCCCGGCATAGGCCGCGGCCTGCTGGAGGGGCGACGCTCCGGCATCCCACAGCCCGCTCCGCGCATCCCGCATCCGGGCCAGCGAACGGTCCTGCTGCGCGCGGACTACCTCGAGGTGCTCGATGCGCTCCTCGAGGGTCTCGACGTGGCCGAACATCATCGTCGCCGTGCTCGCCAGGCCGAGGCGGTGCGCGACGTCCATCACGCCCATCCACTCGGCGGTGTCCGCCTTGAGCGGCGAGATCTTCTTGCGCACGCGGTCCACGAGGATCTCGCCGCCGCCGCCGGGCAACGATCCGTAACCGGCGGCCACGAAATCACGGAGGATCTGCTCGACCGGTTCACCGAAGACCTCCTGGAAATGGATGAACTCGCTCGGGCTGAAGCCGTGGACGTTGAAGCCCGGGAACTTCGCGCGCACATGGCCGAGCAGGTCGAGGTACCACTGCTTGGTGAGCTTCGGATGGTGGCCGCCCTGCATCAGCATCTGCGTGCCGCCGAGCGCGAGGGTCTCCTCGATCTTGCGGTCCAGCTCGTCGAGGGTGATGACGTAGCTGTCGGCGTCCTTCTCGGTGCGCCAGAACGCGCAGAACTTGCAGTAGACGTCGCAGACGTTGGTGTAGTTGACGTTGCGGTCGACGATGTAGGTGACGACATCGGCGCCGCGGCCACCGAAAGCCGGGGCCTTCACGAGTTGCCGGCGGCGGTCGGCCAACGCGCCGAGCTCCTCGAGCGGGAGCTGCCAGAGACGCGATGCTTCCGCGCGGTCGATGCGTCCGCCGTCCCAGACCTTCTGGAGCAGCGCATCATGGGACGGGTCATGGACCATGGGCGCAGGCTAAGGTCGGGACCGGGAGGCCGCAACCGTGGTGCCGAGATCGGCATCCAGGACGGCCATCCGTCCGAAGGCACGAAAAAAGGCACAGCCCTTCAAGGACTGCGCCTTCTTTGGAGACCGATGTCGACGGCTCAGGCCGCCTTCGCCTCGGGCTTCTTCCACGTGCGCAACGGCGCCAGTTTGAGCTGGCCCTTCTTGATGACGCTCACCGCGACGCGGAGGCGCTTCACCTGGCCGTTGGGCAGGAGGACCTTCACCTTCTGCAGGTTCGGGAAGAACCGGCGCTTGGTGATGGCGGTCACGTGGGTACCGATGCCGCCTTTTTTCTTCGCCTTACCGGAGCGCCAGATGTGGTTGCCCTTGATGGGGCGCTTGCCGGAGATAGGACAGATACGAGCCATAAAATTTTGCCTTTGGTCTTAAAGGAGCGGCGTAGTTAACGGTCCGCCAAATCCGGCGCAAGCCTTATTTCGGTCGTCTTGCGTTCCCGCGGTCCGCCGCCACACTCCGCGGCGGTGAAAGAAGCCTACATCGCAGCCAAAGAACGCTGGGCCCGCAAGCAATCCGGCCTCGCCAAGCCGACCGTCCGCTCGTCCGACCGGCTGCCTCCGGGACAACGCCAGGTCGAGAACTTTCCGGTGCTCGACCTCGGCGTGAAGCCGGAGGTGGCGCCCGACCGATGGGAGCTCAAGATCGGCGGCCACGTCGAGAACCCGGTCACGCTCTCATGGGATGCCTTCCTCGCGCTACCGCAGTCCAAGGACGTGAGCGATCTCCACTGCGTGACGACCTGGAGCCAGTTCGATATGGCGTGGGAAGGCGTCTCGTTCTTCACGCTCGTCGACCTCGTCCGGCCCAAGGACAGCGCCACGCACGTCTTCTTCAAGAGCTACGACGGCTATTCCACCAACAACCCGCTCGACGTGATGATGGACGACGACGTGCTCATCGCGCACTCGTGGAACGGAGCTCCCCTGCCCCGCGAACATGGCGGACCGGCCCGCGTCATCGTCCCCAAGCGCTATGCGTGGAAGGGCGCGAAATGGATCCGTGAGATCACCTTCCTCGACCGCGACATCCTCGGCTTCTGGGAGGTGCGCGGCTACTCGAACACCGCCGATCCTTGGACCGACGACCGCTTCTCCTGAACGACGCGTCGCCCGGTCGGGCCGGCGACGACGTGAGGAGTCTCCGGCCTCTCCGGAGAGCTGCGGGACCCTTCATCTGCGGGTCCTGTGGTCGTTTCGTCGGTCTCAGCGCGATGGCTTCGACCATGGCAGCGCGAGTTGGACCGCCGCCATCTCGCCGAGCCCGCTGACCCCGAGCCCGAGCAGTCGCAGCGGACGATGGACGAGGTCTTCCCTTGCCAACAGCCAGCAGCCGAACCGGTAGATCGCCTTCGCATCGGTCAACGGCTCCTCCACCGAGATCTGCCGCGTGAGGGTGGTGAAGTCGCCGTAGCGGACCTTCACCTGCACCGTGCGCGCGGCGAGCCGGCGGCGCTGGAGCTTCCCGGCGATCTCCGCCGCTTGGTCGCGCAGGCAGGCGCGCAGTTCCGGACGATCCGCCGTGTCACGGTCGAAGGTCGTCTCGCTGCTGATGCTCTTCACCTCGTCGCCGAGCTCGAGCGGACGGTCGTCCTCGCCGAAAGCGAACCGCTTGAGCACCGGCCCGAACGACCCGACCAGCGCGCGCAGGTCGCCCGGATGGTCCTGGAGGTCGCCCACGGTGTTGAGACCGGCCTTGGCCAGGACCTCGGCGGTGACGGCGCCGACGCCGTGCAGCGTGCGGCAGGGCAACGGCCGGAGAAAGGTCACCTTTTCGCGCTCGGCGATGAGGGTGAGGCCGTCGGGCTTCTTGAAGTCGCTGCCCAGCTTGGCGAGCAGCTTGTTCGACGCGATGCCGATGCTGGCCGTCAACCCGCGCTGCGCACGGATCTCCGCGCGCAACCGTTCGGCGATGGGCACGGCCGCGCGCAAGTCCCCGTCCCCACCGGCTTCGCTGGACGGCCCCACGATGGTCGTGGCCTCCAGATACGCCTCATCGACCGAGACCTGTTCGACCACCATGCCCGTTTCTGCCACGAGCCGGAAGATGGCGATCGATTCGTCGCGGTAGGCATCCATGCGCGGCCGGATGAAGACCCCGAGCGGGCACAACCGGGCGGCGATCCGGCTGGGCATGGCGGAGCGCACTCCGAATTTCCGCGCCTCGTAGCTCGCCGCGCAGACGACGCCGCGCTGCTCGCTGGAACCGCCCACGATCACCGGCAAGCCGCGCAGTTCCGGCCGGTCGCGCTGCTCCACGGACGCATAGAAGGCGTCCATGTCGAGATGGAGGATGACCCGCGGCACGGACCGATCTTGTGCGCCCCGCCGGCTGATGTCAGCGGGCGACAGCAACGGACCGCCGTTGCCGCTCGCCGTCGGACCGGCGGACGACGATCCCCGGCCGCTCGTCACGCCGCCGTCCGCCGATGGATGCGGCGGTCGATTCCCCGGAGACAACCGATTGGACGGCCACAATCCAGCAGGCCTGGTCTGGTGCCATGGCCCGAACGGCGGCGTGGACCCACAACGCTCGGCTCAACCTTGCCGGAACCGGATCGACGTCATTCCGGTCATGGCGCGGAAGGCCGAGCGAAGGCGCTGTGGTGGTGGAAGCCGCAGACCGGCGCGACTCGACGGCGGTGCGGGTCTTGGCGATGGACCGGCCCGGCTTCGGTCCGAAGGACCCTTCATCGAACGCGCGGACCGAGGGGGCGCCGACGGTGCGATGGGTGCCGTGACATCGTTCTCGAAGTGATCCAAGGCCGCCGCGAACCCCGCGGGCATGTCGCACGCCTCGATGGGCGCGCGCACGTCGCGGGAGATGCGGATGATGCCGGTGATGGCACCGCTGGAACCGCGCATCGTCAGCTTCACCGCGAGACACCACCCGGGGCTGTGCGGCATGGTCCGGCGCGGTTCCAGATCGTCGAAGAGCGGGCGTCCGGCCCTCGACACGGCGTCGTCTTTCGCGGAGGGGCCACGGCCGAAGCCACCGGGGCGGTTGTCGCAGGGCCGCCGGCCGAGCACTCGCGACTTGTGGCGCAGCCCGTGCCGTTCGACGAGCGAGGTGTGCCCGCGAGCGAGCGACCAGCGGCGTCCTCGGCCAAGAAGGCTATGTCCGCCATCTGGGCGAAAAGTTTCCCAGCAACGAAGCGTCAACCGCGGCCGGGGTTCGCGGCAACGGTGCGGCGGGATGCCTGGCTGTGCGCGCTTTCACGTCGGGGCAAGATTCCTGGCCAAGACGGCGGACAAGGCGACAAGCTAGGTTCATCCGGTGAGAATCCTCTGCTCATGCCTCGCAGCCCTGCTGCTGGTTCCACTGGGAGCCTGCTGTGCCGGGAACTCCAAGGGGGAAGCCGGCCCGGACACCGTCCGTGTCTTCATCTTTGCCGGCCAGTCCAACATGGAGGGCGCCCACGGGAACAAGGAGCACATCAACCGCTTCCCCCCCTTCGCCGGGCTGGATGCACCGCAGGAGAAGGTCCTTTTTTCCTACAACATCGGTCGTGAGGAGAAGCAGACCTCCAGCGGTTGGGTGGCGTTGCAACCCGTGGGCCGCTTGGTCGGGCCGGAACTCAGCTTCGCCCGGCGTGTCGCGCAGGAGACCGGCTCGCCCATCGCCATCATCAAATGCGCCGCCGGCGGCACCGCATTGGGCGACGACTGGGATCCCGACGCACCCGGCGGCTTCAAGCTCTACCCGCTGGCGTTGCGATGGGTGCGCTCTTCGCTCGCCGCGTTGGACGAGAAGAAGATCCCCTACCGCATCGAGGGCTTCATGTGGCATCAGGGCGAGAACGATATGTTCAGCCAGGAGTTCAGGCCCGCTTACGGCGCGAACCTGAGGAACTTCCTCGCGAGCTGGCGGCGCGACCTCGGGACGCCCGGCCTGAGGTTCTACCTCGGCGAGCTTTGCACCAAGACCATCTGGGGCATGGACAACCGCGACAACATGCATGCCATCCGCTCCGCGCAGAAGGCCGTCGCCGCCGCCGACCCGCTCGCGGAATACGTCCCCACCTCGCACGTCGCGGTGGAGATCGGCGGCGACGCGGGGCTGCATTATCACTACGGCACGCTCGGTCAACTGGAGCACGGTGTGAACTACGCGGACGCCTATCTGCGGACCGTCGGCAAACTGCCCGCCGCCGTCCGCCCGCTCAGACCGTGGCCGTATGCGAAGGGCAGCCCGGTCAAGCTCTTCATCCTCGCCGGCCATCGCAACATGGAGGGCGAGCGCGCTTTCACCGGGCAACTCAAGACGCTCGCAGGAAAAGAAGCGCTCGCGGACGACGATGGCGGCATCGCTTTCCGATACAGCCTCGGCGGCGGCCACAAGATCTCCGACGGCTGGGAACCGCTCGGCCCCGCCGGGTTCTACGACACCTTCGGCCCTGAGCTCAGCTTCGGCCGGACGCTGCAAGGCAAGGTGCCCGGCAACATCGCCATCGCCAAATTCACCCACAGCGGCTCGCAGATGAACGACTGGACTCCCCAGGGGACGAGCGCGAGAGACTGCCACCTCTACCCGCGGTTCATCGCCTTCATCCGCGACTCCATCAAGGATCTGGCCGCCAAAGGCCATCCGGTGGAACTGGCCGGCATCTTCTACCACGCCGGGGAGAACGACATGGCGTTCCACCCTTACCGCAAAGATGCCGTCCAATGGCTGCGCTCCACCGTCGCCCGGAGCCGCGAGGACCTCGCGCTGCCCGCGCTCCGATGGTTCGTCAGCCAGCAGCAGCCCCCTGCCGAGCAGGGGCTCGACCGCATCGATGTCACCGCGGACCTCGCCGCCTTCGCCGCCGCCGATCCGGCTTTCATCCACCTCAAGGTGTCCGATCTTCCTCCGCGGCATGAGAAGCTGGTCATCACCACGGCGGGCATCGTTGGATTGGGAGAATCACTGGCCCGCAGCTATCTCGCACAAAAACCATGAGATCCGGACTCCATCTGCTCACCGCGCCGCTGTTCGCCCACGCCCTCTTCGCCCGGCCCGCCTCGCCCGAGCCGGGCACGACCTTCTCTCGCCAGGTGCACGACATCTCGGGCTGGCAGGTCCTCTTCCAGGACGAGCTGCCGGAGTCGGGGTCCGCCGACACCGCGCCCGCCCTGGGACTTCCCAAGAAGCGGCTCGATGAGATCGTGCGCGCCGTGCCCGCGCCCGCGGTCGCCGAGCTCCGCGAGGTGCCCCTCCACTTGTCTCCGGCCTGCAAGCCCGGCCACAGCGGGGCGGAGCACCATCCCGGTGCAGATCGGCCCCGGGCGAACCGCCGCGAACCGGCGACGACCAAGGGCGCGGAGTCCCCGGCGTCCGCGGCTTCGGGGCCGGGACGAGGAGGATGCCCGGCTTCGCCCCGCACGAGCCGGCCCGCGCCTACCACGACCGCGTGCTGGCCGGTGGCTTCGACGACGCCGGACCCGAGGCCGTCCACGTGCGCGCGGCCATGGTCGAGAGCGGTTCGCGCCCGTGCATCATCGCGCACGATGAGCTCACCACCGACCTGCCGGAGCGGAAATGGACCGGGCCCGAGGATCATCGGGATGCCCGCGTCCGCGGCATGGACGGCTCAGCCGAGGACCCGCTCGGGTCCTTCGGCGAGGACGTCCCGGCCCAGGGACCACTCGGCCGGCAACGGTCCCGCGACGGCGCCCGGGTCCGCCTGGCCGGAGCGGTCGGAGGAACCGCGCTCGGGGATCCGGAAGAAGGCCCGGGCGCGAAGCGAAACGGCGGAGAGGACGCAGGCAACGTCACCAAAGGAACGGCCAGGTGGTTTCGAACGCCGCCATCCCCGGGGCGGGACGGCCTCCAGGTTGTCCAGGTGATCGGGATCCATCAGATTTCAACATGCGATACCAACCAATCAGAGAACGCGTCCTGATCGCGGGCCTGTCCTGCGTCCTTTGCCTCGTTTCAATGGCCCAGCCGGCTCCGCCTGCCAACCAGACCAACGCGCCGACCCGGCAGGAGGTGCGCGCGGCCATCGAGCGCGGCCTCGCCTTCCTGCAGAAGGCCCAGAACCCGAACGGTTGGTGGTCCACGCCCGAGCAACCGGCGGTCACCGCGTTGGCCTTGACGGCCATGAATCTGGAACCGACCCGCAGATTTCAACGGCACCGCACGTCGGAGATGAACCGGGGGTTTGATTACCTCCTTTCCTGTGTGAAGCCGGATGGTTCCATCCAGAAGGCCGGGCTGGCGAACTACAACACCTCGCTGTCGGTGATGGCGCTGACCTCGGCCGCCGACGCGAATTTCCTGCCCGTCATCTTGAAAGCCCGCGCGTTCATCGCCAGCACACAGATCGACATGGGCGTCAAAGGGACGAACGACACGGCTTTCGACGGCGGCGTGGGCTACGGCAGCAAGTATGACCACTCCGACATGAACAACACGCTGATCGCCGTCGAGGCGATGCGGGCCTCCGAGGCTGTCCTCCCGAAAGATGCCCCCTCGAGCGCCGCTCAGATACCGGACTTGGACTGGAAGGCGGTGGCCCGTTTCCTCCAGAACTGCCAGAACCTGCCCGGCGCGGACACCGAGGACCGTGTGTCAAGCGACCCCAAGGATCGTGGCGGCTTCTTCTATTACCCCGGCCACAGCATGGCGGGAGCGGGCACCAACTCGCAGACGGGCAAAGTGGCCCTGCGGAGCTACGGCAGCATGAGCTATGGCGGGCTGCTGAGCCTCATCCACGCCAAGCTGAGCAAAGACGATGCGCGTGTCGTCGCGGTCAAGGACTGGCTCCGGTCGAACTACACCATCGAGGAGAATCCCGGGATGGGGCAGCAGGGATACTTCTACTACCTCCATTTGCTGACCAAGGCGCTGACAGCCTCCGATGAGGATCGCCTCAAGCTTGCCGATGGCGCGGAAGTCCTCTGGCGGGACCAGGTCGCCGGGCGTTTGCTCAGGCTCCAGAAGGCCGACGGCTCGTGGGTGAATCCCGAGCCTCGGTGGTGGGAAGCGGATCCCGTGCTCGTCACGTCCTACGCCGTGATGACGTTGGAGATGCTGGATTGGAGGATGCCGTGACCGAGGGCGCCTGGCAGCGGCCTTCGGACCGGCGTCCGCGCGGTCGCTGGGCGCGCGCATCCGATGTCGCCCGCTTCCGGGGCCGCGCCGGACCATGCGACGACCGACCCGCGTGCCGGGACGGCTGGCGAGTTCGCCGATGCTCTTGAAGGAGAGGCGGGACGAATGGACAAGCAGATGCACAAAAAGAGGCCGGCGGGGCTCGTGTGGTCGTGGGCGGCATCGACGGTGCCCTGCGTCGCGCTATGCGCGGCCGAGCCCACCTCCGCGGTCCTCTCCTCCCACCGGCCAGGAGCAGCCGGAGTCGCCACGAACGCCGCCCCTCCAGCCGCCTTGCAGAAGCTCCAGTTCCCAGGGGTGTCTATCAACGTCCAGGAGCGGTGCGTGGATGTGGAAAGTTCCGTCTGCCTCCATCGGGGCGATCTGGAGCTGGTGGCCTGCACCAAAGGGACCAAGGAGCATGAGTCCATCGTCGCGGTCGAGGCCAAGCCGATGCACATCCACGCGGCGCTCCTGCTGCTCGGAGCCAAACCGGGAAGTCCGGCGACGCGCAAGCAGGTCGGGGACCAGGCCGAGCGCTGGCTGGACGTTCCACCCCACGGCGGGCCGGTGGACGTCCTTCTGGTGCTCAAGGGCAAGGATGGAAGGCTGGTCGAGCACCCCATCAGCGATTTCATCGCCGCTTCCCGGAGGAGGTCGGATGACCCCGCTGGCGTGGAACACGAGGAAAGATCCCCGACGCACACTTTTCTCTTTGCCGGTTCCGCCTTGCACGGCGAAGGCCCCGGGCCGCGGCGATACGTGAGCGACGAGACCGGGAACGTGATCTCCCTGTCGACCTTCGGCGACGAGCTGTTGTGCCTTCCGGGGATCCATAGCCATGACAGCCGCGCGCTCATGTGGCAGGTCAACGCCGAGGCCTTGCCGCCCGTAGGTTCGCGCGTCACGCTTCGTCTCAGGCCGAAGATTCCCCACGCCTCGGATCCTGGAAGGTCCGGCCCATCCACCGCGGTTCCCGTCCCGGAGTCGCCCGAGAAATGAATATGATGCGTCCCTTGGATTCCTCCATAGCCCTGAAGGCCCTGATGTTGGTCGCGGCCACCGTGCTGCTGGCGCTTCCCGCCAGCGTCTTCGCCGCGACGCCGAAGGGCAAACAGGCCATCCCTGACTTCACCAAAGGCGATACCATCCCCGGGGACGCAAAGCACGACTGGAGCCTCGGCGCCACCGGCGCGCGCGGCTGGACCTATTCCGACACGTTGGTGACGTCTGACGCTCGCCAGATCTCAATCACCAAGGTGGACAGAGGTTCGCCCGCCGCAGGAATCCTCGTGCCCACCGACGTCATCCTCGGTGTGGGTGGCCGGCCGTTTTCCCGCGATCCGCGCACGGAACTCGGCCTAGCGCTCACCATTGCGGAATCCGAGGCGGGCGGCGGGAACCTGGCCCTCACCCGCTGGCGGGCCGGCACGACCGAGCAGGTGGTCGTCAAACTCCCGGTGCTCGGCAGCTACAGCGGCACCGCACCCTACGACTGTCCCAAGTCGAAGCGCATCCTCGAAGATGGGTGCAAGGCGCTCGCCGCTCGCATGGGCGACCGATCCTATGGCCGGCAAGATCCCATCACCCGTTCCCTCAACGCCCTCGCCCTATTGGCCAGCGGCGATCCCGACTTCCTCCCGTTGATCAAGCGGGAGGTCCAATGGGCGGCGGGTTACTCCGAAGACGGGATGCAGACCTGGCGTTACGGCTACATCATCATCCTGCTTTCCGAATATGTGATGGCGACGGGTGATGGATCCGTGATGCCCGGCCTAAGACGCCTTGCCTTGGAGGCAGCCAAAGGCCAGAGCGCGGTCGGCTCATGGGGGCACAAGTTCGCGCGGCCCGACGGGCGGCTTTCCGGCTACGGCATGATGAACTCCCCCGGCCTGCCGCTGACGATCTCGTTGGTGATGGCCCGCACCGCGGGGGTGAAGGACCCCGCCATGGACCGAGCCATCGAACTCAGCGCCCGCCTGATGCGGTTCTACATCGGCAAGGGCGCGGTCCCCTACGGCGATCATGAACCCTGGATTGAAAACCATGAAGACAACGGCAAGTGCGGGATGGCCGCGGTCCTGTTCAACCTGCTTGATGAGCAGGGCGGTGCGGAGTTCTTCTCCCGCATGTCCATCGCCAGCCACGGACCGGAGCGCGATACCGGGCACACCGGCAATTTCTTCAACATCCTCTGGGCGATGCCTGGCGTGGCCCAGTCCGGCCCCCGTGCCACGGGCGCCTGGATGCAGGAGTTCGGGGCCTGGTATTTCGACCTCTCGCGCCGATGGGACGGCAGCTTCCCCCACCAAGGCCCACCGGAGAAGGACCATGACAGTTACGAAGGCTGGGACGCCACTGGCGGCTACCTGCTGGCATATGCGATGCCGCTCAAGAAGCTCTATCTGACCGGAAAACGCCCCGGGGTCGTGCCGCAGCTCGATTCTGCCGCCGCCCAGTCGCTCCTCCACGATGGGCGCGGCTGGAGCAACAAGGACCGCCACAGCGCCTACGACAAGCTGGACGGCGATCAACTGCTGGAACGCTTGGCGAGCTGGTCGCCGGTTGTCCGCGAGCGGGCCGCGACGGCGCTCGCCCGCCGCAAGGATGTCCCGCTTCCTGCGCTGCTCAAACTGCTGGATTCCCCTGGCCTCCATGGCCGCTACGGAGCTTGCCAAGCGCTCGCGGCCTTGCGCGGGCGGGCAGCACCGGCTGTCGAGCCACTGCGAAACACATTGACTGCAAACGACCTCTGGCTGCGCATCAAGGCGGCCGAAGCCTTGGCCGCCATCGGCACGCCGGCCTTTGGCGCGTTGCCGGAACTGCTGAGACTGCTGGCCGAAGTGGACCCGAAGTCCGATCCGCGCGGCATGCAGCAACGCTACCTGTCTTACGCCCTCTTCCGGGGGCGTCAGGGGATGCTTGGCCGGTCGCTGGGCGGCGTGGACCGCGAGGCGCTTTATCAAGCGGTGCGGGCGGGTCTCAAGAACCAGGACGGGCGCGCCCGCGGGGACATCAGCTCGGTCTATCAGCAGTTATCAGCCGACGAGATCAAGCCCTTGCTGCCCGCCATCCTCCAGGCGGTGGAGGAACCAGCGCCAAGCGGCGAGATGTTCGCGGACGAGGTCCGCGTCGAAGGCCTCCGCGTGCTGGCCAAGCACCGCATCAAGGAAGGCCTGGCCGCCTGCGTGAGATACACCCGCGACCAGAATCCCTGGGCGAGCGAGCATCGGACACCTGAGCTGATGAAAATCCTGCTCACCTACGGCACCCACGCCAAGGCCGTGATCCCGGAACTGACCCGCATCGCCAACTACTTCGATCACGACGAACAGGATTTCCCCAGGGATCTGATGACCATGAAGGCCAAGAGCGTCCGCGAGACGATCGCTGCCATCGAAGCCTCGACGGACTCCCCGGAACTCATCCGGATCCGATGAATCTCCGTCCACGAAACGGCACCACGACTCCGCGCCGGCTTCGACGGCAAGGACCACGTCCGCGAAAGGAGGACGGCCAGCCCGCGAGGAGAGCCGTCGGCGCAGTTCCGGACGGTCGCGCTGCTCCACGGACGCGCAGAAGGCGTCCATGTCCAGATAGAGGATGACCCGCGGCACGGCCGGAGGATGAGGGCGGAAGGAAGAAGGATGAAGACGGGAAACGGGTGGGCACGGGGAAGGCGGTCCACGACGAGAGCGATCCTCCTTGGGACAAAGGCCCACCACCATCCACCTACCGACAGGAGACCGAGGCCCCTCCAATAGGTCGTGTCGGGTGCGCCGCGCCCACTACGGCAGGGCGACCTGGCCGGGGCGGCTCAGGTAGTAGAGCAGGTCGCGGATCTCCTGCTCCTTGAGCTGGGAGATGAGGCCTTCCGGCATGAGCGATTGGTCGCTCGTGGACGTGCTCTTCACCTCGGCGCGCGGGAGGGTCACCAGTTCGTTCGCGGTCTGGATGGAGAGCGCCGCGGCGGTCTGCTCCTTCACGATGCCGGTGATGACCCGGTCGTCCTTCGTCTCCACCGTGGTGGCGCGGTATTCGTTCGGGATGACCGCGTTCGGGAAGAGGATGTTCTGCAGCAGATAATCGAGGTCGCCGCGGTTCGCACCGGTGATGTCGGGCCCGACGTGTCCGCCGCTGTCGAACAGGGCGTGGCACTGCGCGCAGACCTTGTTGAAGACCACTCGACCGCGCGGCGCGACACCCGGCGTGGATCCACCCGCCCAGTAGAGACGGGTCACGCGCTCGACCTCTTTCTGCATGTCCGGGCTCGTCTCCTGCATCACGCCCCAGAGCTCGGTGAGCCGGGCCTTGATGCCGTCGTCCTTGAGGTTGCGGAGCTGGCGGACGAGGTCGGCTGTGAGGTCGGTCTTGGCGACCTTGCCGTCGGCGACGGCGACGAGCAGCGGCTTCGCGAAGGCGGTCCGCGAGGCGAGGGTGTTCAAGGCGTCGCGCTTCTCCGCTCCGGCGTATGAAGCGTAGGCACCAAGCACCGCGGCCGGTGTGGCGGCGTCATCGTAGGTGGCGAGACCCCGCAAGGCGGTGCCACGGACGGCAGGATCGGCGACGAGCTTCTGGAGGACCGGCGGGAGCTCCGGGTCGCGGATGCCGAGCAACGAATCCAGCGCCGTGCGCCGGGCCGCGGCATCGGCCGCGACATCGGCCGCGGTAGCGCGGAGGGCGGCCTTCGCGCGCGGGCTGCCGAAGGTGAGCGAGAGCGTCTGCGCGAGCGTGCGGACCTCGGCATCGGAGCTAGCGGAGAGCTTGGTCTCGACGGCCTCCCAGCCCGCGGGCATCGGCACCGAACGACGGCCCTTCAGGGCGGCGCCGAGGCCGCGGAGGATGTCGCGCTGGAGCTGGGTGTCGTCGGATCCGCGCAGGATCTGCGCGAGCTGCGGCAACGAATCGGCGGCATGGAGCGGTAGGATGGCCGTCACGCAAAGGGCGCAGAGGGCAAGGAGACGTTTCATTGGGCGGAAGCGAGGCTGGCGGTGGCGAGGCGGCGGGCGATGAATTCGCGGATCTTGGGGATCTTGCATGAACGCAGGAGGTCCAAGCCGAAAGCCGGGTCCGTCGCGACGGCGCCCTCCGCCGCGTACCAGTAGAGCAACGGTAGGTTGTGGTCGCCGACGTCCTCACCGTGCGAGACGAGCGCGGTGATAAGGGCCTTGCGGCTGGCCGCGGGCAGGCGCTGCGCGGCCGAGGCGATCTGGCGGCGGACGACCGGCGAGGTCTCCGCGGCAGCGATGCCCGCCAACGCATCGAGGGCGCCGCGGACGTTCTCCTCGGCCCAGTGCTCCGGGGGCCGGTAGGGCGCGGCCTCGATCGCCGCTTGGATCGCCCAGCCGCGGGCCTGTTCGTCACCGCTCTGCACCAGTCGGCCGATGTCCTCGGACGCGATGCCGCCGGTGACATGCATCGCCCAGATGCCGCGCAGCGTCGACCCGGTGTCGCGGCCCGCCAGCATCAGTTCTCGGATCTCCTGGCGCGCGGCGCCGGACAGCTTGCCGGCCGCGGCGCGTTCGGCGAGCAACCGCCGCGCGTGCCGGCTCATCCACTCGTTCTTGGACGGCACGAGCTTCACCAGCGACGGGTCGTCGAGGGCAGCAAGGTCGACCTTGGTCTTGGGTTGATCGCTGTAGACGATCTTGTAGATGCGTCCGTTGCTGCGGTCATGGCCGTCGTCGCGGCCGTGGTGGCACTGGTTCTTGTCGTACCAGTCGATGACGTAGACCGATCCGTCTGCGTCGTATCGCTGGTTCAGCGTCTGGCTCCAGGTGTCGTTGAAGCTCAGGAAATCCGCGCCGTGCTTGCCGATGTACCCGGATCCGGACCGCACGGGCACGTCCATGTTCATGCGCTGTCCGTGGATGTTCCCCATGAACAAGCCGCCGCGGTACTGCTCGGGCCAGCTCGTGCCGAGGTAGACCATCATGCCCGCGTGGGCGTGGCCGCCGCCGGCGGCGTCGCTGCGGCCGTTGCCGGCGTGCGGACCTTGGCTGCCCGCGTAGTGGCGGTGGTCGGCCACGGTCGTGATGTCCTCGTAGACGTAGGGGAAGACCGGCTTCCGGCTGCCGGATTGGCGGTGCTTGGCGTTCCGCGCGGTCTCCTCGGCACCGACGGTGAAGTGCTCCCCGCCTTGCCGCTCGTAGCGTCCGCCCTGGATCATGTGGAACAGGTGCGGGATGACGCAGGCCTCGATCCAGCATTGTCCGTCCGCGTCGAAATCCACGCCCCACGGGTTGCTCGTGCCCTCGGCGAACACCTCGAACAGGCGCTTAGTCGGATGATACCGCCACACGCCGGCATCCATCCACTGGCGCTCGGACTCGGGCGCGCCGGGCTTGCCGACGTGCGAGGGGCAGAAGACGCCGTGGCAGCCGTAGAGCCAGCCGTCGGGGCCCCAGATGAAGGTGTTCAACGTCTCGTGCGTGTCGGCGGAGTAGTTCCAGCCGTCGAGCAGCACCTGCGGCGGGCCGGCCGGTCGAGGCGCGTCGCCGTCGATGATGGGCAGGAACATCAGGTACGGCGCCGCGCCGATGAAGACGCCGCCGAAGCCGTACTCGATGCCGGAGACGAGGTTGAGCCCTTCGAGCACCACGGTGCGCTTGTCGAACTTGTGGTCGCCGTCGGTGTCTTCGAACACGACCAAGCGGTCCTTGCCGCCGAGGATGTCCTTTATCTTCGCCTCGTCGGTGCCGTCCTTCGGCGGCGTGCCGACACGCTTCGGATAAGTGTGGCCTTCTACGACCCAGAGACGACCGCGATCGTCGTCGCAGAAGGCGATCGGCTGCTTCACATCGGGCTCGCCGGCGAAAAGATGCATCTTGAAGCCTGCGGGGAGCGTGGCCTTGGCGACGGCCTGCTCGGCCGACAGACCGGCGAAGAGCACGGAATCGGCCGGCGGCGGGACGTTCTTCTGCGCGTCGGCGAGGGTATACTCATCCGGGAACATCGGCCGCGTGGCGTGGAACTGGAAGTCGTCGAAGTTCACGTGGCCCCAGTGCCCGGAACGGTCGTCGACGAGGCGGATGAAGATCTCTTTGCCGACGCGGTCCCGGAGATCCGCCGCGACCGGCCGGAGCGTCTCGTTCTCCACGCCGCTCCTCTTGAGGAACACGCTCCCCGTCGCCGCGTCCACGAGCTCGACCCGCGTCTCCGGCCAGGCGCCGGCCGCGAAGCGGAAGCTCGCCCAAGGCCGGGTCACCTTGAACGGAGCGGACGTGAGCGTGCCTTTCGGATCGTCGCCCGCCTTCTCGTAGCCGCCGATCCAATATCCGCCGACGTGGTGCGAGCTCATGTCGGCACGACGCGCCTTGGGTAGGTCGCCTTTCACCGGTTGTCCGGCGAACGCGGTCCCGGTCGCGGTCCAGTCGCGGAGGTCGCCGGACTCGAAACCGAGGTTCAGCGGATGCCCGTCCTTGCCGAGCGGCACCTCGGCGGAAAGACACGAGGCGGCGCACACGGCGATGGCGAACGGGATGGCGGAGAAGAGACGGTGCTTCATGGCGACATCGGGATGAAGCGCGCCGGGCCGACGAGATTCAAACGGAATTGCCGCCGCGGCACGGAACGCGCGGCGGCGCGATTCCGGTTGGCGGGAACGCGGCCGGGAGGATGATCGCGCCCGTCGCCATGGCCCGCTCCTCCCTCTTCCCGCTGCTCCTCCTGCTCGCCGGCATCGGCGCGGGATGCGCTCCCGGCCGCTTCATCGCGCGCCAACTGATCCAGGCGCCCAACTCGTTCCCTGATGTCTACACACCGGCCGCGAAGGTCGTGCTCAGCTACACCAACCATCCGGTGCAGTCCCTGCCCGAGCTTTTCGTCCCGCTCGGGGATCCGGTCGTGCCGATCCACTGCCGCTTCGTCGAGCCCGGGGACTACGGGTTCCGCACCACGGACCACTGGGAGACCGACCATGGGCGACCGGTGCTGAAGTTCGGCATGGACGCGGTGGTGCCAGCCAAGCAGCTCCGCTCCGCCCCTCCGCGCGGCACCGTCGTCATCCTGCACGGCTACGCCCTCAACAAGACCGTGATGGCGCCGTGGGGCTTCTTCCTCGCCGAGCAGGGCTATCGTTGCGTGCTGGTCGATCTGCGCGGGCACGGCCGTTCGGGTGGACGCCAGATCCACTTTGGCCCGGTCGAGTCGCGGGACATGGCGGAGCTCCTGACCAGGCTCGCCCGCCTCGGACACATCTCCGGCCCGGTCGGCGTGCTGGGCGATTCCTACGGCGCGGCGATCGCTCTGCGCTGGGCCGCGGACGATCCGCGCGTCAGGACGGTCGTCGCCATGGCGCCGTACGCGCGGCTCTCGACCGCGATGGAAGGCATCCGCAAGACCTACGCGAGATGGGTGCCGGCCACGTGGGTGCAGGCCGCGGCGAAGGAGCTGCCGGGGCTGCTCGCGGAACGCGGCGACGCGTTGGACACCACCAGCATCGCCGGTCGCATCCGCGTCCCTGTGCTGTTCGTGGCCGGCGGACGCGACGTGGTCGCGCCGGTCGGCGACGTGCGCGAGCTGCAACGGTCCGTCGTCGCCGACAGCAAGGTGGTCGTGCTCGACGAAGCGATCCACGAATCCTTGCCGTACGATTTCCAGCGCCTCGGACCGGTCGTGCGGGAGTGGTTCGAGGGGCGGTTGCGCTGAGGGCGGGTCAGAGCACGCGGACGCGGTGGAACCGCGGCCATTCCGCCGGCACCGGAAGATCCACGTCCTCAGTATCGGCGGCGAGCGTCCGGACATCGACCAGTTCCCAATCCGAAGGCGCCAAGCCCGGACGCTGCTCGGTCGCGATCTTCTGTCCGGACTTCCCGGTCACACGCAGCACGAGCCCGCCGGGCAAGGCCCGGAGAACGACCTGCGGACCGGTCAGGTCCCCGCCGTTCCCGGCGACATCGCTCAGGTCCGGGATGCCGTTGAAGTCGGCGTCCGCGACATCCGGGACATCGATCACCAGGGCGGTCTCGAAGACGTCCGGTTGGCCCCGCGCACCCCGGAGAGGTAGGTGGCGACTTCATCGGACTGCCGGACGGGGCATCCATGGAGGGCTGGGCGCGTCACGACGGACGGATCAGGAAAAATCCGGCGACGATTCAGCCGAGCCGGTTGAGCGCGCTGAGCACGGCCTTCATCGACGCGAGCTCGATGTTGGTGTCCACGCCGGCGCCCCATCTCACGCGGCCGTCGGCGGTCTTGATCTGGATGTAGGAGATCGCGCTGGCGCAGGATCCGGCGCTGAGCGCGTGCTCGCGGTAGTTGGCGACCTCGAATCCCGGCGCGCCGGCCGCGACGAGCGCGGCGACGAACGCAGCGATCGGCCCGTTGCCTTCGCCGTCGACCTTCGCCTCCACGCCGAGGCGTCTCAGCGAGGCGCGGGCCTGGAACCGGCCGTCCACGCCGTCGGCATGGAAGTGGACGAGTTCCCACGGCGACACGCGGTCCACGTACTCGCGCCAGAACATCGCCTTGAGCTCGTCGGCCTTCACCTCGCGGCCGAGGGCGTCGACCAGGTCGTTGGCGATCGGGCCGAACTCGCGCTGCATGTCCTTGGGCAGCTCGATGCCGAACTCCGCCTCCAGCAGATAGGCGACGCCGCCCTTGCCGGACTGGCTGTTCACGCGGATCACCTCTTGGTAACGGCGACCGATATCCGCGGGGTCGATGGTGAGGTACGGGACGTCCCAGTTCGGACGGCCGCCCTTCTCCCATTCGGTGAGCCCCTTCTTGATGGCGTCCTGGTGCGATCCGCTGAACGCAGTGAAGACCAGTTCGCCGGCGTAAGGTTGCCGCGGAGGCACGGTCATGCCGGTGCAGCGCTCGTAGACATCCACCACCTTGCCGAGGTCGGAGAAGTCGAGGCCGGTCTCGATGCCGTGCATGTAGAGGTTCAGGGCCACGGCGACGAGGTCGAGGTTGCCGGTGCGTTCGCCGTTGCCGAAGAGCGTGCCCTCGACGCGGTCCGCGCCGGCGAGCAACCCGAGCTCCGTGGCGGCGATGCCGGTGCCGCGATCGTTGTGCGTGTGCAGGCTGACGATGAGCGATCCGCGGTCTCGGATGTTCCGGCAGATCCACTCGATCTGGTCGGCATAGACGTTCGGCATCGCGACCTCGACGGTGTCGGGCAGGTTGAGGATCATCTTGCGCTCCGGCGTGGGGCGCCAAACGTCCATCACCGCCTCGGCGATCTCCTTCGCGTACTCCACCTCGGTCATGCTGAAGCTCTCCGGCGAGTACTGGAGCCGCACGTCGGTCCCGGCCAGGCGCGGCAGCCGCTCCTGGATCCAGCGGGCGCCCTGCACCGCGATGGCCTTGATCTCCTCCTTGGACTTGCCGAAGACCACGCGGCGCTGCGCCGGCGAGGTGGAGTTGTAGAGATGGATGATGACCTTCTTGGCGCCGACGAGCGATTGGACGGTCTTCTCGATGAGGTCCTCGCGGGCCTGGACGAGGCACTGGATGGTGACGTCGTCGGGGATGCGCCCCTCCTCGATCAAGCGGCGGTTGAAGGCGAACTCGGTGTTGGAGGCGGACGGGAAGCCGACCTCGATCTCCTTGAAACCGCACTTCACCAGCGCGTCGAAGAGCTCGAGCTTCTGCGACACGTTCATCGGCACGGCGAGCGCCTGGTTGCCGTCGCGGAGATCCACGCTGCACCAGGTCGGGGCGGCGGTGAGGACGCGGTCGGGCCAGCGCCGGTCGGGCAGGCTCACCGGCTGGAACGGTCGGTACTTCGATGCGGGGTTCTTCAACATGGCGGCGTGGTTTCGTGGAGTCGTCGGCCTTCAGGTCGCGCCCCGCGTCGTGGAAAATAAAAAGCCCCACGGCCGGGTCGCGGCAGCGGGGCGGGAAGCTTCGTGGGCATTCACCGGACCCCGGCGGCCGCGCGGCTGAACAGCAGCGAGGCGGTCATAAGCCGAAGGTTGGCAACGGAATCCACGCGCCGCTTTTAGGCCGTGCACACGAGCGGCGCAAGCCCCAAGATACCCAGGAGCCCGGTCGCCGGCACGTCCGCCGCAGGTGGCGATAACCAAGGCGACCGAAAACAGGGCTTGCACGGAAACTTACCACCCGTCATTTTCCCCGCTCCTTTGACGGAACGCCGGTCCCCGACCGGACACTCTAAGCACAGCACCTATGGTCAAGATTCGTTTGAAACGTGTCGGCACGAAGAACACTCCGGTCTACCGCGTGGTCGTGGCCGACCGCCGCAGCCCGCGCGATGGCAAGTTCATCGAGGAGATCGGCACCTACCAGCCCCTCAAGGCGGACGCCATCAACTTCACCCTCGACCTCGAGCGTGTGAAGTACTGGGTCGGCGTCGGCGCGCAGCCGAGCGAGACCGTCGCCAGCATGATCAAGAAGGCGAGCAAGGCGGCCGCGGCGACGCAGCCGGCCTGAACCTTCCACACCCCGCGGCCATGCAGGCATTCGTCGAGTTCGTCGTGAAAGGGCTGGTGGACCAGCCCGATGCCGTGCAGGTCGTGCCGGTCGAGAAGGGCGGGCTGACCGTGTACGAGCTGAGCGTCGCCCCGGGCGATGCCGGCAAGGTGATCGGCCGACGGGGCACGACCATCCAGGCGTTGCGGTCGTTGTTGCAGGTGGGCGCCCAGAAGAAAGGCGTCCGCTGCACGTTGGACCTGGTGGAAGATTGACGGGAAAGGCCCGCGCGGGCTGACAGGACCGCGCGAACCGCCGATGAGAATCGATGTCCTGACACTGTTCCCCGCGATGTTCGCTGGGCCGCTCGACGAGAGCATCGTCAAGCGTGCCCGGAATGCCGGCATCCTCGACCTGAGGATACATAATCTGAGGGATTGGGCGCACGACCGTCACCGGACGGTCGACGACACTCCCTACGGCGGCGGCCCCGGGATGGTGCTGAAGCCGGGACCGATCTTTGAAGCAGTCGAGGCCCTGAAGGCGGCGAGCGGGACGAGGACCAAGGTGGTCCTCACCTCCCCGGCCGGGCGGACGTTCACGCAGGACGTCGCCCGCGAACTGGCCGCCGAGGAGAGCGTGCTGCTGGTCTGCGGCAGCTACGAAGGGTTCGACGAGCGGGTGCGCGAGCACTTGGCGGACGACGAGCTGAGCATCGGCGATTTTGTGCTGACCAACGGGGCGCTGCCCGCGATGGTCGTCATCGACGCGGTGGCCCGGCTGTTGCCCGGCGCGCTGGGCGACGATGCCAGCAGCCAGGACGAGTCGTTCAGCCACGGACTGCTCGAGTATCCGCAGTACACGCGGCCGGTCGAATTCAGGGGCTGGCGCGTGCCGGAGATTTTACAGTCGGGGAACCATTCCGCCATCGAGCGATGGCGGAGGGCGCAGGCGATGAAACGCACCGCCGAACGCAGGCCCGACCTGTGGGAAAAAATAAAGTGGGCGAAGCCCGCGAGAAAGATTTGAGGAACGAGCCATGAACAAAGGTGCATTGTTTGACAAGATCGAGTCCGAGCAATTCCGCAAGGAGCCGGCAAAGTTCAACGTGGGCGACAGCGTGCGCGTCCACACCAAGGTCGTCGAAGGCGACAAAGAGCGCCTCCAGGTGTTCGCCGGCGTCGTCATCGGGATGCGCGGCCACGGCCTGAACGAGACGTTCACCGTCCGCCGCATCAGCTACGGCGAGGGCGTCGAGCGCATCTTCCCGATGCACTCCCCCCGCGTGGACAAGGTCGAGGTCGAGCGCGAAGGCAAGGTCCGCCGCGCCAAGCTCACCTACCTGCGCAAGCGCATCGGCAAGGGAGCCACCTTTGTCAAGGAAGCCGCCTACGACGCCACCGCTGCCAAAGCGGCCAAAGCGGCCAAGGCCGCCAAGCCGGCGAAGGCCGCCGCGGCTGACGCCGCCGCCAAGTAGCCGTCCGACCGCATCGACAAGGGCGAGGCCTCGGCCTCGCCCTTTCGCGTGCCGCCGCACTGGAAACCCGTCTCCCGGCTCGCATCCCGTCCCGCCGGCCCCAAGCTCCCGCCATGCGCTGTTTCGTGACCGCCGGCCCGACGTGGGAGCCGCTCGACCGCGTCCGCCGTCTCACCAACTTCTCCACCGGCAGCCTCGGCGGCCAGTTGGCGAACCACCTTGCCGCCGCCGGACACGAGGTCCGGCTTTTCTTGGGCGGATCCGCCGTCTGGCGCGGACCGCTCGCCGCGGTGACGGTCGAGGAGTTCTCCACCACGGCCTCGCTCGGTGATCGCATCGCCGCCCACGCCGGCCCGGAGCCCATCGCCTTCTTCCACGCCGCCGCCGTGAGCGATTTCACCGGCGGCACCGCGCTGGAGCGTTCGCCCGACGGCACGCTGTCGCCGCTCTCCGCCGGAAAACTCTCGACCCGCGGCGGCACGTTGCTGGTCGAGCTGGTGCCGACGCCGAAGATCCTACCCCGCCTCCGCGCGCTGTTCCCGGCCGGATGGATCGTGGGATGGAAGTTCGAGGCCGACGGCGATCGTGCGGACGTCCTCGCTCGGATCGCGCGGCAATTCGCCGAATCGCACAACGACCTCTGCGTCGCCAACGGCCCGGCCTATGGCGAAGGCTTCGGCCTGGTCGCGCCCACTGACGAGGTGACGCATCTCACCGACCGGCCGGCCCTGTTCGCCGCACTCACGGAGCGGCTGCGGAAAATGGAGGCCGGGCGGACCGGCGAGCAGACCAAGGTCCTCGCCGTCCCACCGGCCGGCTGACCGGCTTGCCCGCGCGCCCGTGCACTCGTGCGCTCGTGCGCTCGTCCTGCCGCAACTTCCCCCTCGTCACGTCCCCGCCCGCTTCCTAACGTCCGCCCCTTATGTTCGAAGCCACCCGCGCCGAGCTCGACGCGATCTCCGCAAAACTCGCGCAGCTGCGGAGATTTCTCGATGTGCCCAGCGCCCAACGGCGCCTGGCCGAGCTCGATTCGCAGATGGCGACCGACAACTTCTGGAACAACCAAGAAGCCGCCCGCAAGACCATCGACGAGGCCAACGGGCTCAAGAAGAAGGTCGACCCCCAGGTCAGTTTCGAGAAACGCATCGAGGACACCAAGGTCCTGCTCGAGCTCGGTGAAGCGGAGCCGCCCGCCGGACAGGACGCCGTCCAGAAGGAGGCCGACACCGACCTCGCGGCGCTGGCGAAGGCGGTCGACAAGTTCGAGCTCGAGATCCTCCTGACCGGGCCGCACGACGGGAAGCACTGCATCTTCAGCATCAACGCCGGCGCCGGCGGCACCGAGGCGCAGGACTGGGCGGAGATGATCTCGCGCATGTACGCCCGGTGGTTCGAGGCGCGCGGCTGGGAAGCCGAGATCACCGACCTGCTGCCCGGCGATTCCGCGGGCGTGAAGAGCATCACCTACCGCGTGGTGGGCGACAACGCCTACGGCTTCTGCAAGGCCGAGCGCGGCGTCCACCGCCTCGTCCGAATCTCGCCCTTCGACTCGAACAAGCGCCGCCACACCAGCTTCGCGAGCGTCGATTGCATCGCCGAGATCAGCGACCTCACCGAGGCCGATATCGTGCTCCCCAAGAGCGAGATCCTGCGCGACACCTTCCGCTCCGGCGGCAAAGGCGGGCAGAACGTGAACAAGGTCGAGACCGCCGTCCGCCTCACCCACCTCCCGACCGGCCTCGTCGCGGCGTCGCAAGCGCAGCGCAGCCAGGCGCAGAACGAGATGACCGCGATGGCCATGCTCATCTCCAAGGTCTACGCGCTGAAGCTCGACCAAGCGAAGGGTGAGATGGAGCGCTTCTACGGCGACAAGGGCAGCGTGTCCTGGGGCAACCAGATCCGCAGCTATGTCTTCCAGCCGTACCGCATGGTCAAGGACCTCCGCACCGGCGTGCAGACCAGCAACGTCCAGGCGGTCATGGACGGCGAGCTCGACCCGTATGTGAACGGCTGGCTCCGCGCCGGTTGCCCGCTCAAGCGCATCCCCGGCATCAAGGACGAGGAGGAGTGACCCTGGCGGTTCTCCGCGAGGCCCTGGACCTCGGTCCCAAGAAAATCCGGGCTCTGGTCCTCGTCGTGCGGCACGGGCCGTGCGGCGCCGCGACCGGCCGGCTATCGCGTCCGCCGGTCTTTGAAGTGCTCCACGTGTCCGTCGAGCATCAGCCGGTTGCGTCCGCCCAGATGCGCGGACCACCCTCGGAGCGCCTCCGGCACCGCCGCGATCGTGCCGGGGAAATACGGATCCACCACGAGCTCGACCTCGGTCGGTCCCGACGGTCGGCCCGCGGTCGGGTTGTCGGCCTCGCGCAGCTGGTCGACGGCTTCCGGGACGGTCTTGCCCCAGAAATCATCGAGCGGCACCGGATCATCGGACCGGTCGAAGCGCCACATCCAATAGCTCACCACCGGCGCGGCGGCGGTGCCGGTCCCACCGATCTGATGCGCCTGCGGAGCCGTCGCCAGCGGCCCCGATGCCATCGCCGGGCAGGCCCAGACTCGGCCCTCGGGAACCCCGTTGCCCAGGACCACCGCGGCCCAGCCGGCGCGCGGATCGCTCTTCGGCCAGGTCGTCCACGGCATGTAACCGCCGGGAAGCGACTGCTTCAGGTCGCGCCGGTCGGGGAAGCGGTCCGCGTGGTCGGCGAGATACATCATCCACGCGAGGCCGAGTTGCCGTTCATTGGAGACGCAGGCGGATCTCCGGGCCGATCCTTGCGCCCGGGCCAACGCCGGCAACAGCAGCGACGCGAGGAGGGCGATGATCGCGACGACGACCAGCAGTTCGATGAGCGTGAAAGCGGCCGGTGATGGGTCCCGCGCGGGCGGACCGCCCGCGCTCCCGTGTGCGGGAGTCCGCTTCGCGGGCATCGGCGCAGGTTCATCTCGGCAGCCGGAACGCGACATAAGCATCCCCGCTCCGGGTGCCGATCTTGCCGCCGCCACAGGCGATCACGACGTATTGCCGGCCGCCGACCGAGTAGGTCGCCGGCGTGGCGTAACCGGCCGCCGGGAGCTTGGCCTTCCATAGCTCTTTGCCGCTCTTGCGGTCGAAGGCGCGGAGATGCTCGTCGCGGCTGGCGGCGATGAAGACGAGCCCGCCGGCGGTCACCACCGGGCCGCCGTAGTTCTCGGTGCCGGTCGGCGGGATGCCCTTGGCCGTGAGCTCGGGCCACTCGCCGAGCGTGACGCGCCACCGGTATTCTCCGGTGTTCAGATCGATCGCGTTGAGCGTGCCCCACGGCGGCTTGATCGCCGGGTATCCGTTGGTGTCGAGCCATCGGTGGTAGCCGGTCATCGTGTACGGGATGCCGCCCAAGGCGTCCGCCCCGCCGAGCTCTTCCTTGCCCCTCGGGTCGTTCGCCGATGCCGGCGTCGCGGCCGGGGCCTCCCCGAGCAGATGGTCGACGACCGCCTCGCGTTGCGGTCCGCTGAGGAAATCGAACGAAGGCATCACGCCCTTGCCGGTCTTCAACAGGGCCAGCACGTCGGCCTTCTTCAGCCGTTGCCCGACGCCGACGAGGGACGGGACGTTCTGGGCCTTGTTGCCGGTCCGGTCGATGCCGTGGCAGGCGGCGCAGATCTGCGTGAAGATCGCCTCGCCGCTCGACAGCGGGCCTCCGTCGGCGCGCTTCGTCTCCACCATGTTGAGCACCCACGGCATCTCGTTCGCGTTGACGTAGAGCACGCCGTCCGGATCGGCCGCCGCGCCGCCCCATTCCGCGCCGCCGTCGAAGCCCGGGAAGATGATCGTGCCCTCGCGGCTCGGCGGCAGGAACTGAGCGTGCGGCCGCAATCGCACGAAGCGGTCGAGCACCTGGCGATGCGACGCGGGCGAGATGTCGGTGATCTCGTCGGCGGTGAAGAGCTGACGGGTGAACGGCGCGGGCTTCGTGGGCAGCGGCTGGGTCGGCCAGGCTGATTCGCCCTGGAGATCCGACATCGGCGCCGCCACCTCGCGCAGCGGGAAGACCGGTTCGCCGGTCTCGCGGTCGAACACGAAGACGTGCCCGGACTTCGTGACCTGCGCGACGGCGTCCACCTTCTTCCCGCCGCGCGTGAGGGTCAGGAGATTCGGCGGCGCGGGCAGGTCGCGGTCCCACAGATCATGCCGGACCAGCTGCTGATGCCAGACGCGCCGACCGGTCTTGGCGTCGAGCGCGACCAGACAGTTGGCGTAGAGACCTTGGCCGATGCGGTTGCCGCCCCAGAAATCGAACGCCGCCGAGCCGGTCGGGCAGAAGACGAGGCCGCGTTTCTCGTCCAACGCGAAGCCCGTCCAGACGTTCACGCCGCCGATGTAGGTGTGCGCGTTGGGCGGCCAGGTCTCGTATCCGGGCTCGCCGGGCCGCGGGATGGTGTTGAAGCGCCAGACCAGCTTGCCGGTGCGCACGTCGTAGGCGCGGATGTGCCCGGGCGCCGCCGGCGCGGGCCCCTCGCCCAAACGCATGCCCATGATGAGCAGGTCGCCGTAGAGGACGCCCGGCGTCGTGGATTGCAGCGCGAGGCCGCTCACATCCCGGCCGAGATCGCGCTTGAGGTCGATCGATCCGCCTTCGCCGAAGGAGGCCACACGCCGTCCCGTCCGCGCGTCGAGGCAATGGAGGAAGTGGTCGTTGCCGTAGAAGATCCGACGGTCCGCGCCGTCGGCCCAATGGACCAGCCCGCGGTTGACACCGCTCTTGCCCGCCCCTTTCACGGACGCCGGATCGAACCGCCACAGCTCACGCCCGCCGGCCGCATCGAGCGCGAACAGCTGGAGATCCGGCGAGGTGCCGTAGAGCACGCCGTCGATGACCAACGGATTGCACTGGATCTGGGTCCGGTTGTTGGTATCCGCGCCACCGGCCCGATAGATCCACGCGACCTCCAGCTTGGCGACGTTCCGCGGTGTGATCTGCCGGAGCGCGGAGAAATGGCTGCTGGCCTTGTCGCCGAGATAGGTGCCCCAATCGGATTCCGCCGCTTGTGGGCGGGGAGCCGCAAGCAATGGAACGGTGACCATCGCCATCAACCCGCCGAGCAACGGCCTCAACCATCGGCCACGGATGACCGACCGTTGGTCACTGCCCCTTTGTCGGCTCGTCGGACAGGGTCGCATCAATACCCTCCCGAGCCGATCGCGGCGGACTTGGCCTCCACCACCCCGCCTGCTTGCTCCGCGGCTTCACGGCGGCGGTATTCGTCCATCATCGCCGCGGTCGCGGTCGCGCCGCAGCGGGATCCGCCGAGGTCGCGGACCTTGATGAGCCCGTCGAGGTCGCGCACGCCGCCGGCGGCCTTGACCTGCACCTTCGCCGACACGTTGGCCCGCATCAGCGCGAGGTCGTGCTCGGTGGCGCCCTTGTAGTTGTAGCTGCCGTCGGGCTGCTTCACGAATCCGTAGCCGCTGCTCGTCTTCACCCAGGCCGCGCCCGCGCGTTCGCAGATCTGGCAGAGCTTGACCTTGAACTCGTCGCTACCCAGGCCCGCACCGCCCTTCGTCAGGTAGTCGTTCTCGAAGATGACCTTCACCTGCGCGCCATGTTTCGCGGCCTCGTCGCACACGGCCTTCACGTCGCTTTCGACATGGTCCCAGTCGCCGCTGAGCGCCTTGCCGAGGTTGATGACCATGTCGATCTCGGCCGCGCCGTCCTTGCAGGCGAGCCCGGTCTCGTAGCGCTTCGATCCGGTCGCGCTGTTGCCGTGCGGGAACCCGATGACCGCGCCGACGAGCACGCCGGTGCCGCGGAGCAGCTCGGCCGCGCGTTTCACGGCGTAGGGCTTGATGCAGACCGAGGCGACGCCGTACCGGGCGGCGAGCCGGCAACCGTCGTCGAGCTCTTGGTCCGTCATCGTCGGATGCAGGAGCGAGTGGTCGATCATCTTGGCGAGCTGCTCGTAAGAATACCTCATGGTCGTATGTGCGGAGAAGAACGGCCCGGACTGCGGCGGGCAAGCGAGAGTTGGCAGGGTGTCGGGGCGATGAAGATCTCTACTTGAGCGTCTTCAGGTAAAGGACGATGTCGGCGACCTGGGAGTCCTGGAGCCCGACCGCGAGCGGGGGCATGGCGGAGCGGCCTTCGACGTAGCCGGCGGCCTTGATCTCGCTGATCGGGATGCTGCGCGTGCCGCCGCCCATCGACATCAGCGTGACCCGGCTTTCGTCCAGGCCCTTGCGGAAGCCTTCCGACTTGGTGCCGTTGGTCAGCTCGACCCGGTAGGCGCGGAAGACGTTCTCGATCGCGGCGTCGGGATCGAGGATCGCCGTGATGAGCGCTTCGGTGTCCCGGCTGGCGGCACCGTCGAGCGGCGGGGCGAGAGCGACGCCTTGGTCGCCGATGCGATGGCAGGCGAGGCAGAGCGTCCGGACAAGGCTCTGCCCCGGGTCGGTCGGCTTGGACGTGCCGGCCGCGACCGCGGCCTGGACGGTCGCGATCCGGCGAACCATCGCGGCGGCCTTCTCCGGCGAGCGCACCGGTTGCTTGGCGATGACCTGGTCCCAACGCGGATCGGTCGGCTGGGCGGCCGGATGCGTGTCGGTGACGAGCAGGGCAAGGAAGTCCTGGAAGGCGCGTTCATACGCGCCGCCGAGCGCGAGGAACGGTCCGTTCCAGCCGTCGACCTTCCGTGCGTCGGCCGGGACGGCGCTCCATGGACGGAACGGTTCCAGATCGATCGCGGCGGCACCGGCGCGGCGGAAATACCGGAGCACGGCGTAGCGGACGGACCAATCGGTCTCGGCGGCGAGCGGGCGCAAGAGCGGGGTCGCGATGGCGGTACCGATCCTGAGCGAGGACAGCGCGCGGACGGCTTCCCGGCGCAGGTCGGAATCGCTGCTGGCCAACATCTCCTTCCAGAGACCGGCGTCGAAGGCTCCGATGTCCTCCAACGACCACAGCGCGTGGATGCGCGTATCGGAAGGCGTCGCGGCGTCGCGGACCATCGTCGCGAGAGCGGGCACGGTGGATCGGGCGGCGCGGGCGGCGATCTGGTGCCACGCGGCGCGCATCTCCCACGTGTTGTGCGCGGCGAGGTGGCGGACGAGGCCGGCTTCGGGCACTCGGGTGAGATCGGGGATCGCGCGGGCCGTCTGGCTGCGGTGGCGGACGCGCCAGATGCGGCCTCGGGTCTTGTCACGACCGGGATGGTCGCGCGCGACCTCATTGTGCGAGATGATTCGGTTGTACCAATCGGTGATGTAGAGGCAGCCGTCCGGCCCGAAAGTGATGGCGACGGGACGGAACATCGGGTCGGTGCAGGACACGAGATCACCGGTCTTCTTGAAGGACGAAACGCCATCCGGTCCGCGGCTCGTCGCGACGGCGTGGATCTTGCCGAGGATCGGGTTTGCCACGTAGACCCGCCCGTGCCAAGGCGCGGGATAGGAGCCGGAGCGGTCGTCGCAGAGGGCGAGACCGCTGAAGCCGGTCCCGCCGAGGTCGAGCCCTTGGGCGGTCGGCGGATGCATCGGCGTCGCCGGATGCAGCTTCGTCTGGATGAAGCTGGGGTAGGTCGAATCTTCTTCGAACGGGACGACGCTGTAGCCGAAATCGTTCGCCTCATGGACGAACACGCGGCCTCGGCGCGACACGGCCCAGGACCAGATGTTGTTGAGCCCGACGCCGACGATCTCGTGCCCGGTGCCGTCGGGCCGGAAGGTCGCGACCACCGTTCGATCGATGTCGAGGGTCCTGCCCGCCGCGTCGGTGACTTTGCCGGTGTTCAGCACGCCCTGCGAATAGACGATGCGTCCACCGGGCATCTGGAAAAGCTGGTGAGGGAGCGTGTGCGTGTCCTGCACGCCGAAGCCGTGGAGCAGGACCTTGCGGGAATCCGCCTTCCCGTCGCCGTCGGTGTCCGCGAGGAACACGATGTCGGGCCCTTGGGCGACGTAGGCGCCGTTCTTGGACGGCAGCACGGACAGCGGCATCACCATACCGTCCGCGAACGTGCGCACGTTGTGCGGTCCGGGAGAGCACGGATCATCGATGATGACGACCCGGTCGTTCCCAGGACGCGTCCAGATGGCCGGATCGTTGTCGCACGGGTACGCGGTCGCCGTGGCGGACCAGAGGCGTCCCGCATCGTCGAAGGCGACCATGGACGGCTTCGGCAGACCGGTCTCCTCGCTCGCGACCAGGTCGATCTCGAACCCGTCCGGAACGGTGAACGACGCACGTTGTTCTGCCGGCGTGCGCGCTTGGACATCGACCGCGTTGCCGACCTTCAGTTCTGGTTGGGCCGGAACCGTTGCTCCCATGGCGACCGTCGCGAACACGGCCGCCATCCACTGGCCCCAAGCGGATGCGAGCCTGGGCATGGCGTGAGATCGTGCGCATCGCTGCATCGGTCCGTTGGGTGCCCCTTCGGATGGGGCCGACCGGGTTATGCCCGTGCGAGAGCCCTTCGCGGAGACGGCGAGAAGGGTGGGCATCGCGCTGCTTGACAACGATCGCCGCGCTGCGGTTGCGGGGGACATGGACCCAAAGAATGGAGACCCGGGCCGCCGGGTGCGAGCCGGTTGTGGATCCCGGAAGCTCGATGTCGCCTCGCCAGGCTTTGCGGGCCGGGAAACGGCCTCATGCATCCGAGCGAACCGATCGACCGGCGCTTCGAGCAAATCTAACAAGACTTCCCAAAAACCGTTGACACCTCCGGAACCCCCTCCTATCACTTCGCGCCTGCAATTGCGAGTTGCAGGCGTCCGAACTTCGGTTTCCTCGTCCCGTAAGAGGCAGGGAAACTGTTTTTTTTGTCGCCGAGCGGCGACAAATCGCACCTAGGTAAGCCCAAGTAGCTCAGTTGGCAGAGCACGTCCTTGGTAAGGACGAGGTCACCGGTTCAACCCCGGTCTTGGGCTCCAAAGGTTCGGTATGCAGCGCGACAACAAAACTGAAACCAAGTAACACGTCAGTCACATGGCTAAAGAGATTTTTCAACGCACGAAGCCGCACCTCAACGTGGGCACCATTGGCCACGTTGACCACGGCAAGTCCACCTTGACCGCCGCCATTGTCGCGGTTCAGAACCGCAAGGGTCTGGCTCCGGCGATCTCCTATGCGGACATCACCAAGGGCGGCACGGTTCGTGACGACACCAAGACGGTCACCATCGCGGTCTCGCACGTCGAGTACGAGAGCCCGAAACGCCATTACGCGCACGTCGACTGCCCCGGGCATGCCGACTACGTCAAGAACATGATCACCGGTGCCGCCCAGATGGACGGAGCAGTCCTGGTGGTCAGCGCGGCGGACGGCCCGATGCCCCAGACCCGTGAGCACATCCTGCTCGCCCGTCAGGTCGGCGTCCCGAGCATCGTCGTGTTCCTGAACAAGGTCGACCTCGCCGACGCGGACCTGCTCGAACTGATCGAGATGGAGATCCGCGACCTGCTCAACAAGTACGGCTTCCCCGGCGACACCACCCCGATCGTCCGCGGTTCCGCCACGGCGGCGCAAGCCGGCACGCCGGAAGGCGAGAAGGCCATCGCCGATCTGCTCGAGGCTTTGGACACCTTCGTCGCGGAGCCCGTCCGCGAGAACGACAAGCCGTTCCTCATGTGCATCGAGGACGTCTTCACCATCGAAGGTCGCGGCACCGTCGTGACCGGTCGTGTGGAGCGCGGCACCTTGCTCAAGATGTCCGAAGTCGAGATCGTCGGCCTCAAGGACACCCGCAAGACCACGGCGACGGACATCGAGATGTTCCGCAAGCTGCTGGATAGCGCCACCTCGGGCGACAACGTCGGCGTGCTGCTCCGCGGCACGACCAAGGACGACGTCGAGCGCGGCATGGTGCTGGCGAAGCCCGGCTCGATCAAGGCGCACACCAAGTTCAAGGCCGAGGTCTACGTCCTCACCAAGGACGAGGGCGGCCGTCACACGCCGTTCTTCACGAAGTATCGTCCTCAGTTCTATTTCCGCACCTCGGACGTGACCGGTTCGGTCACTCTGCCGGCGGGCGTCGAGATGGTGATGCCGGGCGACAACGTCTCGGTCGACATCGAGCTGCAGGCCCCGGTCGCGATGGAGAAGGGTCTCCGTTTCGCGATCCGCGAAGGCGGCCGCACGATCGGCGCAGGTCGTGTGAGCGAAGTGCTCGCGAACTGATAGGTCTTTCGCGGAGGCCGGTCGTCCCGGCCTCCGCTCTCTCTTTTCCCGCCCGGCGGGAAAAGGTCTAATGACAGGGCGTTAGCTCAATTGGTAGAGTAGTGGTCTCCAAAACCATTGGTTGGGGGTTCGAGTCCCTCACGCCCTGCCAGACTCCGCGGAGGGGTGGCAGAGTGGTCTAATGCGGCGGTCTTGAAAACCGCTGTGGGTTCACGCCCACCGGGGGTTCGAATCCCTCCCCCTCCGCCAACGCGATCGTGCAAAATTTTTACATCCAGCTTCTCGTTTGGGCCGCCGCCATCGGCGGGCTCTTCGCTTTCCTGTGGAAACAGGGTCACCTCGTCCGGCTCTCCACGTATGTCGGTGACACGCGCGACGAGCTGCGGAAGTGTTCTTGGCCTTCCAAAGATGAGCTCTGGCAATCGACCCTGATGGTCGCGGTGGTCATCTTCGGCCTCGGCCTCTTCACGGTCGTGGTGGACTTCGTCGTCCTGAAGTTCATACGCTCGCTCCTTTGAGCGTCACTGCCATGAAATTCCAGTGGTTCGTCCTCCATGTGCTCGCCGGTCAAGAGCAGAAGGTGCGTGACAGCGTCGTCAAGCGCCTGAAGACCGACGAGATGGAGCTGTACATCAAGGAAGTGCTGCTGCCGATGGAGAAAGTGGTCGAGGTCCGGAACGGAAAGAAGACCGTCACCAACCGGAAGCTGCACCCGGGCTACGTCTACGTGGAGATGGCTCTCCTGGACGACAACAATCGCCCGATGGAGCGTCCTTGGTACTTCATCAAGGATATCCAAGGCGTGATCGGTTTCGTCGGCGGAGAACGCCCGATGGAGGTGACCGCCGAGGAGATCGCGGTCATCAAGGAACAGGTCAGCGACAGCGAGGACACCGAGAAACCGAAGGTCAACTTCGAGGTCGGCGAGACCGTCAAGATCAATGACGGCCCTTTCCTCAACTTCAGCGGCGCGATCGAAGAGATCGAGCCCGACAAGGGCAAGCTCAAGGTCACCGTGGATATCTTCGGACGCAAGACGCCCGTCGAACTTGAATACTGGCAGGTCGAGAAGTCGTGATGCCTCTCAGCGACGACGCGCCCCTCCGCAACCTATTGGACACGTAACATGGCAAAGAAAGTCACAGGTACAGTCAAATTGCAGATCTCGGCCGGTCAGGCCAACCCTGCGCCGCCCGTCGGCCCCGCGCTCGGTTCGCAGGGCATCAACATCATGGCGTTCTGCAAAGAATTCAACGCCGCCACCAAGGACAAGGCCGGTCTGGTCATCCCCGTGGTCATAACGGTCTATCAGGACAAGTCGTTCTCCTGCATCTATAAGTCGCCTCCCGCTTCCGTGCTCCTCAAGAAGGCCGCCGGAGTCGCGTCCGGGTCCAAGACCCCCAACAAGGAGAAGGTCGGCAAGGTGACCCGCAAGCAGATCCTGGAGATCGTCAAGGCCAAGGGCTCCGACATGAACTGCAACAGCGAGGAAGCGGCCGTCCGCACCATCGCCGGCACCGCCCGCAACATGGGCATCGAAGTCGTCGGCTGATCGCCGACCGTCGTCGTCAAGGCCCCGTCCATCATCGGACGGGGTCTTTCTTTTGGCACCGACCGCTCCGGCCTCCATCGTGGTTGCCTTCGTGGGGCCCGGCCCCTTAACTCCGCGCGCAACTTTTCCCGGTCGGGACCGTTGAACCGCCCGTCGTCCGCGACTTGCATGGCTTATTTGCCGCTCCAATCGATCCTCGAACGCGCCGGGCTCGCCACTCCGGCGCAATTCCGCGACCGGAGCGCCGCGTGGCGCAAGGTCGAGGAGGCCGGCACGGCCGAGACCCAGTTGGCGTTCTTCGCCCGCGAGGCCGGCCTCACCGACGAGCAGTTCCTCCAAAAGCTCGCGGCCGCGCTCGGATGGCCTTTCGTCGAGCTGCCCAAGCTCACCATCCCTCCCGAGGTGCGGAAGAAGGTCTCGACCAAGACGGCCTTCCAGTTCTCCGTCATCCCGACCCAAGCGCAGGACGAGCAGGCGGGCGGACCGCTGCAGATCGCGACGCACAACCCGTTCGACCCCGCGATGCAGGCGGCGGTGCAGTTCGACGCGCGCGGTCCGGTGCAGTTCGCGCTGGCGACCCGCGGCGAGATCGAGAAGGCGCTGAAGAAGTACTACGGCGTCGGCGCCGAGACGCTCGACGAGATGTCGGAGGACGAACCGCTCGACCTGGAGATCGCGAACGACCGCGAGATCACCGGCGACGACCAGGACGCGAGCGTCATCAAGTTCGTCAACCAGGTCATCTGGGAAGCCTTCAAGGACCGGGCGACCGACATCCATTTCGAGCCGTCCGAGGACGAGCTGCGCATCCGCTACCGCATCGACGGCATCCTGCACCAGACGCCGTTGCCGCCGCAGATCAAGCGCTACCAGTCCGCGCTCATCTCGCGCATCAAGGTGATGAGCGGGATGAACATCGCCGAGAAGCGCCTCCCGCAGGACGGCCGCATCAACGTCCGGATCAAGGGCGAGGAGATCGACATCCGCGTCTCCACGGTGCCGACGGTCTGGGGCGAATCCGTCTCCCTGCGTCTGCTCACCCGCGGCAAGATCTTCTTCGGGCTGGAGAAGCTCGGATTCGCGAAGGACGAGGAAGACGCGATCCGCGACATCATCGTCAAGCCGCACGGGATCTTCTTGGTGACCGGACCGACCGGGTCCGGGAAGTCGACGACCCTCTACGGGTTCCTGTCGACCATCAACTCGGTCACCAAGCGCATCATCACCATCGAGGAGCCGGTCGAATACGAGCTGAAAGGCATCAACCAGATCCCGGTCCGCTCCGATATCGGGCTCACTTTTGCGATGGGCCTCCGGCACATCCTCCGGCAGGACCCCAACGTGATCATGGTCGGCGAGGTGCGCGATCTCGAGACCGCGGAGATCGCCATCCGCGCGGCGCTCACGGGCCACCTCGTCTTCAGCACGCTGCACACGAACGACGCCCCCAGCGCCTTCACCCGTCTGATCGATATGGGCATCGAGCCCTTCTTGGTCGCGTCGTCGCTGGAGGCGGTGATGGCCCAGCGTCTCGTCCGCACCATCTGCCCGCATTGCAAGGTGCCGCAGAAGATCGATCGCGATTACTTGGTCAAGTGCGGTTTCCCGGAGCACGAGATCGCCTCGACGACCTTCCTCAAGGGGCTCGGATGCGAGGAGTGCCGCCAACTCGGATACCAAGGCCGCACCGGCATCCATGAGCTGTTGCTGGTGAACGACGCCATCCGGCCCTTGGTGATGAACCGCGCGGCCGCCTCCACCATCGCGATGGCGGCGCGGCAGCAGGGGATGCGCACGCTCCGGGAGGACGGCTGGCGCAAGGTCCGCGCCGGCGTCACGACGTTGGAGGAGGTGTTGCGGGTCACCCAGTCCGAGGAGCACATCCGCAGCCTCATCGAGGACAAGGGAGGCGCACGATGAAGGCCGGTTCTCAGCGCTACCAGGGCTGCAACGTCCTTTCGACCACCGCCGAGGGCCGTCGCCTCTGGCAGTTCGGCATCAACAAGGACAAGCCGACGGCCGCAGGCGACCTGTCGCTCGCGCCGGGAAAACCGTTGCCGCAAGGAGCGGTGGCGCGCGGATGGCGATCGCTGGTCCAGCCGAAGCTGAACATCGCCTGGCTTCCGGCGGAACATGTCTTCCTCCGCGCGGTGCAACTGCCCGCCGCGAACGCCGAAGAGATCCCGGGCATGGTCGAGTTCCAGCTCGAAAAGCTCTCACCGATGCCTCCCGCGCAGGCGGTCTGGACCGTCGAGGCCGTGCCGGACGCCGACGGCACCGGGCAGACCGCGATCATCGCGATCGTGTCCCGCAGCGCCGTCGAGGAGGTCTTGGGCGGACTGGAGAAATCCGGATACATCGCCGATCGTCTGGAGCTCCCGCTCCTGCGCGAGCTCCGCGCCGCGAAGCCGGACGGCGACGGCCTGTGGATCTTCGTCGAACCCGCCGAGGGCGGGCACAACGCGCTGGTCGGTTGGAACATCGCCGGGACTTGGCGCGAGGTCGGGCTCTTGCGGCTCGCTTCCGGACCGGCGGGGGCCGCGTTGCTGGTCGAGCTCCTGACGCAACATGCGTGGGCCGGAGAGCTCACCGGATGGTTGACCACCTTGCCGGAGGTCCGCTTGGTCGCTGCGCCCGAAGCGGTGGCTGATCTGGAGAGCGCGTTGGCTGCTTGGTCGGGCCGGCCAGTCCGTTCACAGCCGCGTCTGCCGCTCCCGGAGCTGGCCGAGCTCGGCGCGCAGCACCATCTCCGGCCGACGACGGTCTCGCTGGTCCCCGCGGACCTGGTGCGGCGCCGTCGCGACCAGTTCATCGACGGCCTCTGGATCAAGGGCCTCGGCGCGCTGGGCGTGGCGTATCTGCTCGCCGTGTTCTGCTACATGATCGCGCTGAAGGTGCAAGAATACCGGCTCGACGGCGTGCGCGACGACGCGAACCGCTTGGCCCTCGGCTACACCAACACGCTCCAGCTCAAGGCGCAGGTCGCGGTGCTCCATGACCAGATGAGCCTCCGGTACGCCGCGCTCGATGCGTGGCGGGCCGCCATCGAGAACCTTCCCGAAGGCCTCACGCTCGGGCAGCTCGATTTCTCGCGCGGCCGCACATTGGACCTGCAGGGCACCGTCGCCACGGACAAGACGGCCGACGTGACCCAGTTCAACTCCGACCTGAAGAAGGTCGAGGTCGACGGCCGGCCGCTCTTCTCGAAGGTCGACGCCGCGCAGATCACCACCCAACCCGGCGTCCCCTCGGCGCGCTGGACCTTCAAGGCCGAGCTCAAACGCACCGAAACGCCATGACCGCTTGGCTCGACAAATTGAACCTGCAGCCGCAGGAGCGCCGCATGGTGCTGGGCGGGCTCGTGGTGGTGGCCCTCGTGCTCAACTACTGGATCATCTGGCCGTACTTCGGCGAGTGGTCGAAAGTCGGCAACGAGATCTCCAAGGCCGATTCCCGCAAGACGACCTTTCTCACGGAGATCGGCAAGAAGCCCACCTATGAGCGGCAGCTCAAGGAGGTCGAGAAGGCCGGCGCCGGCGGCGTGCTCGCGGAAGAGCAGGCCAATCGCGTGCAATCGACCCTCTACACCCAGGCCGCGACCCACGGTGTCACGGTCACGAGCCTCACCCCGAGCCGCACGGCCGGGCAGACCAACGTCTTCTTCGACGAGGTCGCCATGACCGTCTCGGTCGTCGCCGGCGAGGCCGAGTTGGTCGCCTTCCTCCATGCGCTCGGGACGGGCGATTCGATGATCCGCGTGCGGGACCTCTCGCGGCTGCGGCTCGATCCGACCCAGACCAAGCTGCAGAGCACGCTGACCATGGTGGCCAGCTTCCAAAAAAAGCCCAAGACGGTCGCTCCGCCGTCCCGACCTTCCACCCCCGCGGTCGTCCAACCGAAGGGGCCGCCCCCCGTGGCCGCCACGAACAAAACGTCCGCGGCCAAACCCGCCAAGAAATAGCTTCCCGTGAAAACGTTCCTCGCCCGCACCTCCGCAGGATTCTTGGCCGCGCTCGTCGTCGCCTCGCCGCTGGCCGCCCGCCAGAACGATCCCGCGCCCGTCCCCGCCAAGCCGCAAGCGGTGTCCCAGGCGCTGCCGCCGGCCGATCCCGCGGCGGCCACCGCCACGGCCGTGACACCGATCGCCGCGCCCGCGAAGCCTGTCTCCGGTCCGGCCGCGCGCCTGCCGGCCATCCCCGGCGCTTTTCCGCGCCGCCCCGCGACCAACGTGACGGCCGCAGCGACCAACGTTTCTGCGGCACCCGCTTTCCCGCAACTCCCCGCCGCGAACCCGACGACCGGCAACGCCGCGACGCCGTCCGTCGTGCGGACACGTCCGGCTCCTCCGGCTCCGCCTGTGCCCGGTGGTGTTCCGGCCGCCGCCGCGGGCGCATCCGCTGCCTCCGCTGACGCCTCCGCGGCCTCCGGTCCGGACACGGCGGGCAGCGACGACGCGACCGACGTCATCGATTTCAAGAAGATGCCGCTCGACCAGTTCCTCGACCAATACGCGGCCGAGGCCCGGCGTTCGGTGCTGCGCGGACAAGGGCTTCCCCAGGCGAGCATCGATTTCAAAGCGATGACCCCGCTCAACCACGATGAGCGGTTGCAGATGTTCGACACCATCCTCGCGCTCAACGGCGTGACGATGATCCCGACCGGTGAGAAGGCCGTGCTCGCCGTGCCCACCGCGCAGGCGATGCAAGAAGGCGGAGCGTTCAGCCGCACGACCAATTCCACCGACTACGCGGAGGCCAGCCAGTTCGTCACCCATGTCGTCCAGCTCAAGCACGTGACGGTCGAGGAGGCGGCCGAGACGGTGCGGCAGTTCGCCAAGAACCAGAACGGCATCATCGGCCTCCCCAGCACCAAGACCCTCGTGATCCGCGACTACGCGATCAACGTGAAGCGGATGCTGGAGATCCTCGCCAAGATCGACGTCGAGACCCCGCAGGACTACGAGCTCGAGGTCATCCCCATCAAGTACGGCCGGGTCGAGGACATCTACGCCACCATGAGCAGCGTGATCGGAGGCGGAGGCGGAGGTGCGGGCAGTCTCGGGGCCTCGGGAGTGCCGGGAGGTCCGGGCCAGACGACCGGACGGTCCTCGCGCGGTGGGCTGGGCGGTTCACGAGGAGGACGCGGCGGCGGCCTCGGCGGCGGCCTCGGCGGCGGCCTCGGCGGCTACGGTGGTTCCCGGGGCGGCTATGGCGGATCGACGAGCGGGTACGGTGGTGGCGGCGGCTACGGGACCTATTCGGCGGGCGAGTTCACACCGCAACAGGCCGTCGGCACGCGTCCTGTGACGCCCGGTGCGGCCACCACGCCCGGGGTCAACCGCGCCGGCCAGACCGGTGGCCTCCAAGGCCGGTACAACGCCGTGAACCGCGGCCAGGGCGCGCCCGGGTCGCCCCAGATCGAACCGCTCGTCACCGACGCGCAGATCACCCCGGATTCCCGGGGCAACGCGCTGATCGTCTATGCCAGCAAGAAGGACATGGCGATGATCAAGAAGGTGCTGGAGAAGGTGGACACGCTCCTGCCCCAGGTGTTGATCGAGGGCATCGTCATGAACGTCTCGGTCGGGAACAACTGGAACTACAGCCTCACCGCCGGCGAACGCCCGCACAAGGCCGGCAACAGCGTCATCGGCGGCACGGCCAACAACGACAAGGGCCCGCTCGGTTCGGGCATCGGCTTCCTCACCGGGGCGCTCTCCTCGGCAGCGACCAACGGCGGCATCAACGCCACCTACCCCGCCGCCGGCGGCCTGGGCTACTATGCCCTGCTCGGCAACCGCTGGGATGTCGCCCTCAACGCGGTCGCGGGCGACAGCCGCGTGGACATCATCCAGCGGCCCCGGATCATCACGTCGCATGCGGTGCCGGCAGATTTCTTCATCGGCAGCAGCGTCCCCTATCGTCAAGGCGGCTACTCGTACGGCGGCCAGGAGAGCTTCCAGTATTCCCAGTTGCCGGTCGGCATCAGCCTCAACGTGTTGCCCTACATCACGCCCGACAACCTGGTGGTGATGGAGATCGAGCAGCAGATCGACGCCATCGACGGCTCGTTCAACGCCGCGAGCGGCATCCCGCCGCAGACTTCCAACAAATCGGCCAGCTCCACCGTCACGGTCCGCAGCGGCGACGTGATCCTCTTGGGCGGTTACCTGGACAACAACAAGCAGAAGAGCGATTCCGGCATCCCGCTGCTGAAGGACATCCCGGTGCTCGGGAACCTGTTCAAGAGCAAGAACACCAGCAGCTCCAAACAGGAGCTCATGATCCTGGTGCGTCCGACCATCCTGGCCAAACCGCAGGACGTCGCCGATTACACCCGCACGCAGCGCGAGGTGTCCGGCAACATCCAGGAGCTGGAACGCACCTTCCAAGAACAAGAGGAGGCCAGCCGGATCAAGGCCGACAAAGAGCGCGCCAAGATGGCCAAGAGCAAGAAGAAGCTCGGTGCCTCGGCCAAGCCCTGAGCGGAGAGTGTCCGCGGCGTGCGATCAGCGCGCCGCGGGTTCCGGGATCTTCGGGCGGCCCGCTCCGCGAAGCACGAAGAGCAACGCCAAGCCGGTCGCGAGGATGAGCAGGCTGGTCGTCTGCCCCGGGGTGAAGACACCGGACGAAGGCTTCGAGACCACGTCGTAGTCGCCGCGGAACAGCTCCGCGAAGGAGCGGATGAACGCGTAGCCGACCAGATACGAAGCGAACACCTGGCCGTCGAACTTCCGACGGCGGTGCAGCCAGGTCAGCGCCCCGAAGAACGCCAGGTTCAGCAGCGCTTCGTACACCTGCGCCGGATGGACGAGCGCCGGGAAGGTGCTGTGCCCTTCCGGATAACGTACCGCCCAAGCCGACGACGACGACCGCCCGAAACAGCAGCCATTGAGCAGACAACCGGTGCGGCCGAAGACGTGGCCGAGGGCGATGCCCGGCGCGAGGCAATCGGCGACTTTCCACAGCGGCGATCCGCGGCGTTTCAACGCGATGATCCCGGCCAATGTCGCCCCGATCAGCCCGCCGTAGAAGACGAGCCCGCCCTTCCAGATGGCGAAGACCTCGGAGATCGGCTGCCCGGCAAAATCCTTCTGCCAATAGCTGGCGACGTAGAGCATCCGCGCGCCGATCAACCCGCCGCCGATGAGCCACGGCGCCAAGTCGTAGGGCAGCTCCGGATCCAGCCCGGCGCGGCGGGCATTGCGCGAAGCGGCCCACAGACCGAAGACGAACCCCAGCGCGACCAGCAACCCGAAGGTGTGGATGGGGAAGGTGCCGAGATGGAAGAGGATCGGTTTCAAGAGCGCGGAGAGCGTAGCCGGCGGATGCGGCGAAAGAAAGTGGCGCGAGAATCCCGCGAGGTCTTGGAGTGCGGTGGGAAGTGGAGCTGATCGCGAAGCGATTCGTCGTGGCTGTTGTTCCGATTTCCACGCCGCTTTGCGCGGTTGGCCACGGCACCTCGGCGGGGGCCGGTTCTCTCTGACCGTTCGTCCCGGGCTTCGCCAAAAGCGCCGTCGTCGCTCCGCTCTGCCGGCGCAGTCCAAGGAGGTGGCGCGACCTTTGGCCGATGGCGAAGCGGATTGGAGCTACCGCTTTCGGACGACAGGACGACATGGGAAGAACCGACGCACGTCCGGCGGGCGAAGGCGGTGGCAAGCCACGCGCAGTCCAAGACGCTGACGCGATGCAACAAGACGTCGGTGCGAAATTCCAGTTGCTCCCCAGCGTTGACTTCCCGCCTGCGGACTCAGGTGACATCCTGCCGCCCGGTCGGAGACCGGGTAGGATGCCCGATGAACCCGCAGCCAAGCTGGCTGCGCTACGACAAAGGCGTGAGCCGCGCCGGAAGCAAAACGCCCGGCGTCAAACCGGGCGTTTTGTTCCGTGGGTAAGGCATATGTTCGTCATACCGGGCATCGCCCAGCTATTTCGCGAAAAGGCTGAACAGCCAAGTCCATATCCCGAAACATCCGCTGCTCAACGACCAAAGACCCAGCAATAGAAAAGAGACGATCAGCCAGTCGCGGCGGAAAAGCAGATAGCCACAGAAAACGGGCACGACGAGCGCTGAACCCCACACCCCGATGCGCCCTGGAAGCGCGTCGCAGGACAAGATGACCTCATGTGGAGGTGGAGGAATCATCCACACGGCCTCGTGAAGACCATCACTGAACGGCGGAACTGCCTCCCGCCTCATGCGCGCGACAGCGTCGTAGGTGAGCGCGACACCCACAACGCCGAACAAAATCGCAGCAGCGAACAGACCCTTGATGGAGGTGGGCGTGGACATGGGCGATTGCTGGCGAACCAGTGTCCGGCTACCGATCGGCGACCTGACATGCTGAGGTTGGGCAGACTAGCTTGGCTTCCCCCACTGTCGAATGGTCTTGCCGGCAAATGTCGATGCAGAGAGCGAACGGGGCGGCGCGGCGGCGCGGCCCCTACCCACTTGGTGGGGATGGGCTGCCGCCTGTCCGTGACCATTCCGTCCGCTCAATGCATCTCCACCGCGCACGAGCCGAGACCACCGCGGTAGTAATTGAACTGCACGTCCGGATGCTCCGCGAGCAGCGACATGGGCACGGAGGTGTCCACGATCCGCTGCGAGATCATCAGCGCGGTGAGGCGCTGGCCGAGGGCGTTGTCGTGCGCGCCGGCGTGCCAGATGGACACCTTCTCCGCCTGCCACGTCTCCACCGGCCCCACGGTGATCGCTTGGGTCGGCACCATCGTGATGTTGCCGCCGCCGCTGGTGCGCGCGTTCTGCGCGAGCGTGAGCGGATGCAGGTCCACCACGCGCGTCGCGAGCTTCCGGAACTGGGCGGGCGTCGGCGGCTCCTGCTTCCACTTTCCGCGCCGGGGCAGAGGATCGTTGAAGGCCCAGTGCTTGGTGTCGCCTTGACCGCCTTGCATCACCGCGCACCGGACACCGGCTTTCCATGAGGCGCGATAGGCGGCGGTGTCGCCCTTGGGGAAGTGGAGGTTCGATTCCGGCATCCGCAGCTTCTTGGAAATCCTTCCGAAGCACATCTCGCGGTCCGCACGCTCGAACGACAACGGATGGGTGACCGGGACCTCCTTGCCCGTCGCCGTGTCGAACCACTCGTCCATGCCCCAGAAATGGGCCGAGGCGAGCGACAATCCGAGGGCGTCCACGATCCGGGCGACGAGCGGGAGCTGCTCGGTGGGGCCGATCGGTCCGCAGATGCCGACCGGGTTGTCGGACGTGCTCTGCCGCCAGGCGGTGATGTATTCAAGTGCTTCCGCGAGGTAGAAGTCCTCGAGCGTGTCGTAGAACACGACCTTGAAGCCGGGCCGGGAGAGCCGGAGCAGCTTCTCGGGCGTGAGCTTCGCGGCGTCGGCGATGAGCGCGGTGTCGAGCGTGGTGTAATCCCACCAATCGGGGGCGATGGAGCTGAGTTTGCGGGGCATGGGATGGGTGGATGGAGGAGGGTGGACGTCGATGGAATCCCGGAACTCGGCGCTAGCGTCGAGTGGACGAGCTTTCGCCTGCGAAGAATCTTTCTCCAAGCGCCTCGCGCAACGGATCCGCTTCTTCGGCGCAGAAGCCCATGTACGAATGCCGCCACCAGCCTTCGGCGTGCCGGAACTTCTCCGACATGCGCCCGACGGCCAGGGATTCGTCGTCCGCGGCCTTGATATAGCTGTTCATGCCCTGGCTCACGTCGAGCCAGTCCTGCTGGCTCTTGTGCGCGGCGAGGGCGGCGAGCTTGGTGGCGTGGACGCTCGTGGTGTCCACGAACGCCGCGGGCGCGACCGGGCGGCGCAACGGATCGACGAGCCCGTGCGGCGTGCAGTGGTAGAGCGTCACCTCGACGTCGTTGACCGGTCGCGCCGGAGTGCTGCGGAAATTCGGCATGCCGTGGGTGAAGGCGGCCGTGACCGCGAGCCGGCAGGT
>Ga0209443_1000037_pt1 | contig 74018 bp, 108 predicted proteins | sample LauGreBMM110DCMD_2_FD_187571 | JGI IMG/M metagenome (GOLD analysis project Ga0209443, IMG submission 187571) | Freshwater lake microbial communities from Lake Michigan, USA - Su13.BD.MM110.DCMD (SPAdes) (version 2) | ecosystem: Environmental > Aquatic > Freshwater > Lake | place: Lake Michigan... | reverse complement strand
TCTTCTTTTATTAGTTGTGTATAGTCTTCTGTATCTTTTGCATTCTTGTACCATTCTGGATGCGCATTCTCCCATTGTTGTTTCAATACATAATTGGTTTGATCCATCGTCGCGTTTATTTTCATGTGATCATGTTCCCATACGTTTTCATGTTTAATACAAACTTGTTTTTTATCAAAACAATGAATTGGTCTTTTGTGTATACCCAGCTCTTCAATGCCATCTGATATTGTTTTCATAATATTACTAGATTGTGGTAATGACTTTATGAAATCATCCCAATTTAATGCATCCTTACATGTTTCATTTAAAAAAAGGTTAATATTAATAACATTGCCAATTCTTGGAATCAATTCTTGTATCTGTTTTTGTTGTTCTCTGATTTGATCGATTAATTTTTCTTGTTGTTTTTGGTGTTCTTCCTTTTCTTTTTGATGATCTTCTTGTTGTTTTACAACAATATCTGACAATGTTTTGGCTACTGTTAATACTTTTTGCATAGTAGCTGGTGTTGCTACTTTACATACCTTATGGTGCTTCCAAATTCCAGATAATGTTTTATATTCCTTACCACAAATAGTGCAAGTAAGTTTATCGCTTTCATTTATTTCCATTTGGAAATTTTTATGTTTACGTGACAATATATGTTTATCATAATTACATTTTCTGCCGGTTACATATGTACAAGTTTTACACTCAAAACGCACGCTTCCTTTTATTTCCATCATGGAAATAAAATAGAAGCGTTTAAATACTTTCTATTTTTGGGTACTTTTGTAAAAAAAAATTTTTTTTAATGTTTCACTTTTTTTCATGAAAAAAACACGATTTTAACAAAATTATAAAATGTAGTAGTATGAAGACTAGAAAGAACCGTAAACAAAAGCGTAAATCAAGGGGTGGTCTTTTGGGTGTAAAAAGCTGGAAAACATCTGGACGTCCAAGATGGCAACAAATGCTAGGGTTAGATAATAATTATTCTAATTGTATACATAATTATGACGAAGAGGCATGTAGTAAAAAAAATTTAGCTTTATACAATTATCATTGGGATGGTACACATGAAAACAAACCACAACCCGTAACCAATATATTAAAATTGGATACTTCCAAGATATAATAGTTTGTGTTTTTTTCGAATACAGATAAATACGGTACTTTTATAATTAATTGGTAACGGAACTAATTCTTTGAGTAACTCTGCGACAGTGACGATCCATTCATGTATTTCATTGAGTGGATCAAATGCATTGATATGAATACGTACGTCGTGTAATTGATCTACACCACGTAATATTTTTTTAATTGCTCGTATGAATCGATGTAAATATTCTGTATCCGTGACTCTTACTTTTTTAATGACGACATTTTTTACTTCCACAATGCCCATAATACGTCGGGTTTGACAAAATGCTTCCGTTGAAGTAAATTTTTGGAGATAAGGTCCACTATCGGCTTCCACTAGTTTCATGTTTTAAAATAAATAAATAAAATTTGTATTCAATTTTTAGTAATCAAATTATAACATCCTTTTACGTAAAATTGAAATTATTTATCATCATTCATTATAAAATGGATAAAAAGGATTCTTTGGATAGGATGTACGGGAAAATGACAATCGATAACGCCAACGTGTCAAACATGTATTGGTACACGCGGTGCAAAACACCTTGGCAACAAGCTAGAGAGGAACAAATAAAGTCAGTGTCAGCTTATTTAGATACACACCAAGAAAAACAACCCATTGGTGAATTCAAAGATGTACGATTCAAACAAGGAACTATTTATACAGTTTATTGTTCTGGAGACACATTGGTAGAATTATTATACGATGATCCGAATCACGTGGCTTACATCAACCGTCTTACAACTTAGATAAAGAACGTATTTTAGTCATAATATAGGCACGATCTTCTTCATTTTTTTTTGCTTTTTGTTGAGGTGTCATTTTTTCTTTTTTTTTCATGTAAAGAACACACGCTAAAATACATACAAAAAGTATAAATAAACCAATATTTACAAGTTTGGTATAATAATTCATTTTGTATTCTTTACATTTTTCAAAAGATTCCAAAAAATAGGCTTTAATACCTGGTTCTGTTAGATGCTCCATGGTTTATTCTTCCTAAAAAATATATAGGGATTAAACTATGATAGGTTCTTCGATGGGGACTTTTTTCTGGTTATCTGCCATTTACTTTTATTTGAAATATACGATGAAATTTTCTAATTATGGTAATATTCTTTTTTTTGCCATCATTGTTGTATTTATGTATTTTATCAATATAGCTATTGTTCAATCCAAATGTAATTCACCCATGCCCGTGTTTAGAGCAACCTTTTTACCATGGACGTTCATGTTTGGAAGCACTTTACTTGCCATATCTTTTTTTCCAGATTGGAAAACACCATTTTCGAATACATTTGGATATATTGTAGCAAGAATTGCTGGTGGCACTAAAGCACTGCTTGATTTACTTGTTCCCAATCAACCTCTTCAATATGTATATGAGGATCCTTCTTTGTTGTTGAATCAGTTTACTAGTACGAATTTTGAAACCATGTTTGATTCTATGAAGGAAGTGTTTGTGCAAGATGATGAAAAAAAACAAGCATTGTTTCAAGTGATACGATTAAAAGAAATCATATCCGAATGGATATGGTTTTTATTAGCAGGTAGTGTTGCCATTAGTAGTTCCTATACTATTTTAATGAATACGGAATGTACCAAATCAGCAGAAGATTATGTATTACAACATAATGTTGCCATGGCAGAAACAGAAGATATTCCTCAGCAAAAGCTTTACACGGTTACAGATTAATATAAATGGAGGCGGTGTAAGAAAAAATGGCTAATAAAAAGACTACTAACCATAAAGGGGTAACCGATTTTTTACGGTACCCTATTCCAAAGGGTCGTAAAGAACCGTCGGGTTGATAAATTAAAATGGGTTTCATCCAATGAATAAATCCAAAAGATGCTAAAAATAATAAAATGGCAATCGTTAATCGATTCATACTACAAGGATTGATTTTATTTTCAATCTTCTTCATCATTATCGCCATTTCCATCTGTACCAAAATCAAGATCGCGTCCCATTTGTGTCAATGATAAATCCAAAGGATCAACCTCAGTAAGATTGAATGGTTCACCATCTGGTAAATCAATTGCTTCTGTAACAACAAATTCATTTGCTTCATAACGATCTGCAATATAATCACGACTTCTTCCAAGTTGTGCTTTTTTTGTTAAATTGGTTTCTTCTAAAAATAAACTGGTATATTTCTTTTCAGGATCCATTGCATTAAATAAGACACGACGTTGATTTGCTTCCGTTGCTTTATCTTTCAATGTTTTGCGTTGAATTTCTTCATACGTTAAATAAATACCCTTGTGTTCTTTGATAAAAGTTTCGATGAATAGATTCAACAACGTTAACGTACGTTTACGATCACCATAAGATACATATTTTTGAAATATAAAAAGAATGTAATATTCATATTCTACACGATTGCATGGTCGATGTAATGCATCCATAATGTCTGTTATCTCTGGATCTTGTAACAACGTATCTAGTCCAAGACCGATTGGGTCAAAGGTACGTAAATCAGTAAAAATTTGTTTTTTGATTAAATCATTTAATTTTTGTCGATGTTGTAAAGAAAGAAATAAAAGAGATAATGGTATTTCTTGATAATGAATCGTATGTAGGAGAAACGATGGATAAGACCGACCAATATTTTGTATAAAGGTTCGAAGATAAAGAAGTGGAATAGTAGGTGGTATAAAATCAACTTGAATTAGTTTCGCAAGTTCGCGTTTTAATGGTGGTATCAATAATTCAAATGCTTTTTCGATTTGTTTTTTTTCTTCTTTTACTTGTATTTTATCTAACAATACGGGGATAGATGGTAGTATAATAGGTGGAACTGCATCAAATGAAAAAGGTATGGATTTCATTGGTCGATACGATGATGGTGTTTCCTCTGTTTTTTTGGGCAATTCACCTATCCAACTACTTATTTTTGTTGCTTCCATGGGTTGTTCTTTTTTAACGTGTTCTTGCAAGGCATACATCATTTGAAAGGGAGGTTGATTTTTTACATGAAAGGGTGGTAAAAAAGTAGTCCAGGTAGACGATTTGTTCACTTTGATTGTTTTGGTTTGAATCATTTGAACACCGTATTTGGTAGAAATACTTTTCATTTCATCGAGTATATCTTTTCGTGTTAATGGTTCTTCTTCCATATGAAAACGTGAAAGAATGATATTGAAACGAGGATGACGCTTTAACAAAGAAGGAATAACGTCTTCACTATTTGTTTGATATAATATCTCTGCTATTTTTAATACAAAAGCAATACTTTTTACAAGAACAGTGGGTTCTGTTACAAGTTCATGAATCATATAATTGTAATATTTGGTAACATTGACTTTGGCTAACGTTGATGTTTCATTCAATATTTCTACAATCAAAGGTGTGTTGGGATGCATGTCTCGTGGTAATTCTAAAAAGAAGTCTTCCACTACGGTACTTCTCACCATATCATCAAACGATGATGAACTATCTAATGGTGCTACAAAAATGCCACCTACTGTAGTGACAATGATATCTTCTTGAACTTGTAAATGACCCTGTTTTTTTAATTCTTCCAATTGAAACGCATAGGTATCTGTTTCATAAGCTTCAATTAATCGTTCAAATACAAGAGGCAATAATTTAGTGTCTGTTTCTTCACAATAATACCATTGTGGATCTTCACCTTTCAATGCTATGCGTGTAAATTGTTGAATGAATTGTTTTAATTCACGATACCGTTCTTGGTAAGGCTTTTGAAGAATAAATTGTAACATGTTTATATAAGGGGATTGGGTTAAATGACTAACCGCCGTTTTTACAAACCGATCCGTGTACATGTTTTTTTGTCTATCTTTCAATATTTGCATTCGTTCTGATTCTCGTGTAAAAAAATCTTTCTTTCCTTGTAAATAAGCAGTTCTTTCTAATGATGTTTTATAATACTCTATTTTTACTTCTTGTACCATCATGTTCAACGTATTTTGTTTTAGCTTGAACATAAAATCATCACAAGGTGGTTCACAATCTGGTTCTGCCGTACAAGGATAAGGTCCTGAACACGTTTCGTCTAATTTCCAATTATCTTGAACACGTTTATAATATTGATCTCCTACTTTGGCATATTCTCCATTGACAACGCGTTTTTGTTGATTCAAAAAATGAGGAGCATAAAGCGATGCAGAAGATGGTAACATTCGTTTGACTTGAATTAAAAATCGCATCATTTCTTCTATTGTGGTGTACGCTTCCATTTCTCCATAATCGGTGCGATCCAATTCTTTATCATAAAAAAGAATACCTTTGTCACCTTTGAGATCTTTTACTGTAGCATATTGTTTTACAATAGGTGGAGATACGGGTTTACTGGCATCTACTTTATCTACAAATTTACGTTCATCTAATTGAAATGCCATGGCTTCCGTGGTTGCATGCAATGACACTTGTTCCATGGTAAGTGCATCTAAAGGTGAACTAGAATGATAAGAAGGATAATTAGGTTTACGAAAATTTTGAACCGATCTTTGTAATGGATAAAACCCCAATTCATTTATATCTTCATGAAGATCATTTTTTCGAATATCATAGGGACCCAGATACTGTAAATAATGATGTATAGAAAATAAATCAAACGTAGGTACACGTGACGCCAAATTTGGCAACACAACGGTATCACGTTTTACACCATCCGTATGAGTAAGATGCGGAACAATGGAAAGATATGGTAACCGTTGTAATAAAGGTAGCTGAGAAGACTGATACTGATAATGATCTGGTGAAAACGTTAAATACCCAGATGTTTGAATCACTTCCGCAGGTGTATGTAATAACGAATAAGGAATTGTTACGACTTGAGGTATCAAAGATGCATTTTTAATTTTGTATTCTTCTTTTGTAATGATTTTACATATTTTTCCAGTATCAATAAAAGTAAGTGTAGTTTCTTTCACTTCTTCACCTTTTTCATTAAAAAATGGTTGAAAATCTTGAACAATTTGTTTATATATAGCAAGATAAGATTCAGATTTTTCTTGTAGTCCTTGAATGCGTTGTACCCATTGTTCTGTATCTGTATCCAACGGGTAAAGTTTACGTTTTACAGATACTATGGGGAAAACCCAAGGATATTTTTTTGTACGTTTCCATTTTGGTTCTAACGTAGGTGTAGAAAAGGTATAACGAAGATCTTTGAACCTCTGTACAATTCGATTCACATCTTGAATATGTCTTGTAGTTTGTTTTGTTAATAACCGATCCATTAAATCACTTACTTGACGATCCAAGGTAAATCTGGATTGACTTTCTGAAACAAAAATGTCCATTTCTTCATATTCTACTTCTAAACCAGTATCAAGTACAATGGAAAGAATAGATGGTGGTGGTCCTTTGTATTCAAAATCAATATAAATAGTGACACCATCTGATAATAAAATTTCCAATTGATCTTTTTCTAAAGTTTGAATGATTCCATAAAGAGGATCTGTTTGAAAATCAACTTCAATTCGAACTTTTTTTTCTGGTAAAAATCCTCTTGTTTCTGCAAACCCTGGAATAATGGCAGAATGAACTAAAACTATTTCTATGTTGTCTACAATCCCATCTTGAATGGGTATGATATGTTCTTCTGTTGAATTACGTAGTTTCATGAATGTTGGTGTTATCTCTACAATTAAAAAAAATCCGTTGTATTCATTAGACGTAAGATGGAGAATATCTTGAGGTTTTAACTCCATTGTATTACCTTTAGAAAAAGTATCTAAAGCGATTCAGTGAAACTATAGAAATGATTCATTCTATTGTTGGTCCTTATACATTAATGAAATATCCACCTGAAAAGAAATACGATCCGTTGTATCGTAATCTACGTTCTACCATTTACAAGGGGGATAGGATGGTTTGTATGTCGCCTGGTAAATCAGTTCCATTGGATGAAACCATTCCTATTCAAGAGTATGTCGTAGAAGACTTTGTAGAAGGAATCATGATCAATGTCTTTTACGATGAGGAATGGAAAATAGCGACTAAATCAAACATAGGTGCCAATTGCAAGTTTGATTCCCCTCGTACTTTTGCAGAATTATTTGAAGACTGTAAACAGGCAGTCGGGCTAGACTATGATATACTGAATAAAAATCTTTCTTATAGTTTTGTCATGCAACATCCAGATCATCGTATTGTAACGCCAGTTACCAAACCATCTTTAGTATGTGTAGCCCAGTTTCATGGGGAAGAAGAGTTTTTGGCGGACCTTTTTCCGCCTCCTCGGCCATGGTTTTTTTCATGGGAAGAGGCAAAAAATTATGCTCAACAAGGTCTTTGTAAAGGTCTTGTATTTAAACGGAATGGGTTACGATCGAAAATTAGGAATAAGTTGCATCACTCGATTGAACAATTGAAACAAAATGTACCTTTTCCTCAACGATATGTCTTGTTAAGAAATAAACCAACGTTGAAAGAATATTTGTTTTATTTTCCAGAAGAAAAAGAAAAAGCAGACCTATTAGAAACAAAGATTCAAAACATAACAACTGTTTTGTTTAATACGTATCGTAATTGTTTCATGTTGAAAAAAGAAAAGGCAAAGGATCAGCCTATGAAATCTGTCTTATATGATTTACATACCATTTATCTACAAGAATTATATCCACGATCTTTATCTAAAAAAAGAGTGGAAGAGTATGTTTGTAAACATTTATTTCTTTTGAAAGACTATGAAAACACGAAAAGTATCCAAACGTGTACGTGAGATGTGGAAAGATCCAAATACAGTATGGGGTAAAAATCTTCCTCTTGAAAAATGGTGGTCACAATTAGCACAAGGGAAGGCCGTTCTTATTTATAAAAACGGTCACAAAATGGTAACTGTCAAAAAAAATCAATGGGATGATTTTGATGCAGATGATTCTATAGTAGATGTATTGACTAGTTCACGATCTCAAGATGCTTATGAAGTGTATTTATATCCAAACGCAAAAAATAAAACGGTAAAAGAAGTTATTGCTAATTATAAACGTTACTTTAAACCGATTGGACCTGCTCCCAAAGGTCTTCCTGCTTTAAAAAAGGTACGCATTCCTTTATAGAATAAAAACGTTTTCGTTGAATGATTTCTTTATATAGACATATGTGTGATGGTGATGGTTTGAATCCTTTGTCATAAGGAAAAGAAGTGTAGAATACATGATTGTATAAATAATGATAACTGTTCTTTTCGTAAGGAAAAAAAGAGTTGATTTCATGCAGAAGTGTTTGTATCGTTTCTATTTCTTGGTTGTTCATTGTAGTAAAGAAGAGAATTCTTTACATTTTTTTATACATTCTTCGGATGCCGATTCAACCATGGTACGTATGCTTTCAGGCGTTGCGCCTTTCGAAGCTACACGTAATATTCCTACCGTATCATGTGGATGTTTTTTGTAAAAAGCAACATAAGTAATTTCTTTTGCTAAAAATCGTTGATACAATTCATATTCGAGTAATTTTCCAATCGTATAATCACCCTGCATTGGAATGGTAATGGTTCCAATCGTATAATCACCCGTAATGGATACATCAAAACAATCTTCTATGGTAGTAAGAGACGGTGTAATAGTAATGGATTTGGCACATTGTTCCAATTGCAATATTAAAATGGTAGCAGATAATGTTAATAGTTGATGATTGGTAAATACGCCGATTGTTTCCAAAATAAAATCAAATGAATTTGGAATAATGAACCGTTTTCCATCTAAGAAATCCCAGTCTTCTTTCGTAATGAGACGTTCTTTAGATCCCCAAGCACGTTCTGATGCTTCTTTATCGTTTGTGCATCCATAAGAGCAAGTGGCTACTGAATTATAAGCTCCACATTGATTGGCTGTACCAATACTTGTTTTACAAGTAAATGAAATTTCTTCATCTGCACGAAGACGTATCCAATCAATGTATCGATGTTCTGTTTTACCTAGTCCATTTATAGCAGTTGGTGGAAACAAATCCGACTTAAATTCTTCTGTTGTTACATAAATTAAATGAGACGTTTCATTCTTTTTGCTACATTCAATAGTAAGTTGTTTGTTGATGTTTGTTTCGTGAATGGGGATACAAGAAAGACGAAGCTTAATCATTTCATTGGTAAAGCGTGATGTATTAGTATGAATTACACAATCTTCAGGATTCATGACTTGAATCGGAATGTTACCTAACAACGTACGCCGAACAGCATTAGCAAAACTTTTATCTACCCCAGATAATTGAAAATGAAGAATGCCGTTTTTTTCTTTGCCTGAATATTTCATGTTATTAGTAGGTTAGACTATTTTATATCAATTTTTTTGTAGTGGAAATGCATATTAAGGAATAATTTAAATAATAATTCGTTCTATTGTTATATGTCAATTGTGTATTATAGTAATTTTTGCGACCCTTCTAAAAAATTACTTCAAAAAATATCCAAAACAAAGTTAAGCCAAGAAATTCATTTTATTTGTATCGATCGAAGACAACGTGATTCTAAAGGAAACACGATTCTTATGTTGGAAAATGAACATGTAATGCTTCCTTCTCAAGTAACTAAAGTGCCGGCTCTTTATAAAATGGAAACGAAACAAGTGTTGTTTGGCGATGATATTTATTCTCATTTATTACCCAAAGAAGTAGCCATTAATCATCAAGCAACGAATGGAAACGGAGAACCAGAATGTTACTCTATCTTTGGTATGAATAAAATGTCAGATTCTTATAGTTTTTGGGATCAGTCACCAGATGATTTAAGTGCAAAAGGTCAGGGTGGTACTAGACAAATGCATAAGTTTGCACCAATTGATGATCAGTACGCGATTCATACCCCTCCGGAAGATCACGTTCCAGATAAAGTAGGCAGTAATGATTTTGAAAAATATAAGGCAGAAAGAGATGCTCTTGTGAAACCTATTACACGCATCTAGACAACGATTGAAATTATTCAGCTCTTTTATTGAAGAGTGTCTTGCTTTTCAAAGTTGTTTCCAGAGTTTCCACATAAGTCTTCATGTTGTCTTGCAGTAGAACAATACCAATAATCTTCTTTATAAGTAATTTTTCCAGTCACCAAATGATTCGTATCTATATAGGTTCTTTTTGGTAAAGCACTACATTTACCAAATTCAAGACCAACTTCCCGATTGGATACAAAATATTTGCAACGGATACATAACTTGTCTGTAAGTGCATGAGTTAATGCAAAAAAAGTGACAAGTAGCCACTTCATTATCTACCTTTCTAATTTATCTTTATATCGCGTTAATCATTTTCCTTTTGAAAGTATTTACCATTATTTCCACACAATGATTCATAACGTCTTGCTGTCGAACAATAACTATAGTCTTTTTTTACTTCATTTTTTCCGGTTACAAAATAATGATCTCCAATATCATTTCTTGGAAAAATACGACATTTACCAAATTCAGGATTAGTTACACTTGTCATAAAATGTTTACAGTGAATACACAACTTTGGTGTAAGTGCATTCGCAAATACGCACAACAATAACCATCTCATAGTCTATAAACTATTTTGGGTTTAATATAGTATGGATGCATTTATAAAAGAAATAAAAACAAACGAAAACAAGATAGTTCTATTTAATGGTCCAGAACTATACCGTATTGAAATCGTTCATCATAATGGTAATGTCTACCTTTCCTTTTTAAATAGTGAAGGGAAAGAATGTATTGGTGTTGATTATTATAATAATAATACATTGACTTTAGGTAATTATTATTTTAATACACCGACAGATTGTGTTCGTGTACCGAATGATTGGTTTTTTATTGAATTTTTAACACCACTTGCAGAAGCTCTAGGTGCAAACAGAATAATATTAAATGATGCATCTAGTAAAAAGTTTGAGTCTTGTACTGTACCTATGATATTTTTTGTTCTTTCTGGAAAATTGTCTTTTTATAATCGTTATGGATTTAGAAATAAAGTATTTGAAGACTATGTGGAAAAGTTAAAACGAAAAAAACTACGTGGATTGACAGATCCAGATATAAGAAATAGTGCAGGTGTATTGAGTTCAGGTAAACCCATTCCTTTCAAAATGATGGATCAATTGATTGTACATGGTATGTTAGACAAACCAATACCAGAAGTAGCACAATTTGTATTGAACACGTGTAAACAAACTTCTTCCAAAAGGGACGTAGACTTAGCAAAAACAATCATTGAATTATTCAAATTAAAAGTAATTGTAGAAAATCAATTTGAAAAAAAAATGGGAGGTAAACGTAAAACTAGACGGCGTTAGTTGCCAATCGATCTGCTTCCTTATTTCCCAAAGAGTGAACGTCAGTATTTTTAGTATGGGGCATCACATGAATGAACTCTACATTGGTTGCATTGTATAGTTCATACGCTTTCTTTACCATTTCTTTATTCGGTATATCTATTTTCCATTCTTTATCTGCACATTTTTTGCCATACGTAGTAGCACAACGTATCGCATAAATAGAATCGGTTACAATACCTATTTTTTTTCCAGAAAGTATATCTTTTTCTAATATAGTGTACAAATGTAAAACGGCACCTAATTCTGCTGTTTTATTGGTTTGTTTTCCTTCGATACGTTGGGATACATTTCTAGGATCGTCATGTCCAAAATAAATACCAATACCTGCTTTTGCATTCTTTTTACCGTTGTTGGAACATGCTCCATCTGTATAAACATAATCCATGATTATATCATGTATATTATTTCAGGTGCAAGCTTCCATATTATTGCTATTTCGTTTTTTGTCTATCTATTCGTAAACTTTTTTGAAAATTTGATTCACTATAACATTGGTAGATTTAGTAATAAAGAAACAAAACTCAAACTACCAAATAAAAAAGATTTTATAAAAATAGTGGTAGTTATGTGTATCTTCGCTTTGCTACAAGGATTATTAACAAGTTATTTTAATGTGTTTAAAAGATAAAGGTAATCGTTATGAATTATTAAATGATGGACTATTATAGTCAATTCAATGTAACGGATCAAGCTATTAAAGAATCCAAAAGTGTTGGCATTGAACCCATTTGTAAATATGTCATACGTGAAGTGTCTTATACGTCTTGGTGTATTTATGGAAAGACGATGATGCAAGAGATTGATCGTCTTCAAAAAAAATGGGAAAAAACAATACTTACCGTTTTATTACGTAAAATTACGAAAGATCCATTATTTTTGTGGTAAAAGTAGGGTCACCCGTTATTTTTCGTAAAAGAAGTAATAAAACTCTACGTTCCATTTTTCGTTGATTTCCTTGTTGTTTTGTCTCTATCAAAAAATATTTATCTTTGTGGGTAAAATCTCGACATCCATGTTTGTTAGAAAAAATCATAATCCAATTACATGATTCAGTAGTAAGATATCCTTGAAAAATACCTTTCCATTCTCCAATAGAATAAAGATCACCTTGTCCTTTCAACTTGTAAAAAGGTACTTCCATTATTATTCATAAATAAAGTGATTATCTCCAATTACATTTTGCAATATCATTTTTAGTGCTCTTTTTTCCATCGCTTCCTGTGCAATTTTTTTTTTGGAAACCAATTCATAATAGTAATCTCTTTCATTGAAAGTGCGAAGCCCCCGTTTCTCTCCATAAATGTCTTTTATGAAGAACCTTGCACCGGTGGGTTTGAAATAACCACTTCCATCAGTTCTTGTTTGAATAAATCGTGGATTTTTAGAAAATACGTTTTCTAAAAATCTTCCTGACACATAACAAGCATGTAAACTGTCTACCGTACGGATAACATAATGATTTTTGTGTATTAATTGAGTAAAATCCACTATACGAAATGTTAGTTTTCCAATAAAAATTTCTGTGGAAACCATTTTAAAAAAAAAGAAGTCAAGAATCATTTCAATTTTAGAAGCTAACTTTTACCGGTTACCATGAAAAATTAACATCTCCCGTTATATTTTGTAATATAATATTTACAGCACGTTGTTCCATATTAGATTGAATACGTTTTTGTTGAAAAATAGGTACAAAATATTCATGATTTTCTGATATGGTTTGGTACATACATTTTCTAGGCATAATGTCACCATAAAAACCATTTATATTTTCAAAAATTTTTGTATCACCATCGTTACTTACATAAGTTGCTGCATAGGTAAGCCGTTTATAAACAACTTTATATTTTGTTCCAATGATTAATTCAGTTACTTTTTGAAACTGCATTTTAAAAGTAAATTATTTCAATTCAATTTTAGAGCTTAGCTTTAAAGTAAATCTGTAATCGATTGTATAATTGTTTCTATTTCTATATTTGAATCGATCGGTCCATAAAATGTACACTTGTTACCAAAGGATACTTTTTCTGGTTCATCGCTCAACCCATACACATCTTCAAAATGATGCTTTTTATCAGAGGAAATATGTAATCCAACAAATACAAGACCATCAAACGTAATAACATATTTATTATCAGGCATAAGAGAGGTTGCTTTTGGAAACTTCATTTTAAAAAATAATGTGATTCGTTTCAATTTTTAGAAGCTTCCAGCTTCACTGGTCGAGGCAAGCCCCCTACGTTTACCCATACAAGGGAGGTGCAGAACCGTAGGTTCTGTCTACCAGGAAAAGGATTCATCCCCAATAATTGATTTTAAGATACGTTGAAGTGCCCTTTGTTCCATATTCGATTGGATACGTTCTTTTTGAAAAATGGGTACAAAATATTTGTACGGATTGTAACCTGGAAATAGATACTGATGATAGTCCTTTTCTTTTATAGAAAAGGTAAGTATGACAGGGTTATGATTGAATGATCTTTTGTAGGTTGCTGTATATTCATGAAAATAATGCATCACCTTATATTTTTTACCATAAACTAAGTCCGATACTTCTTGAAATTCCATTTTAAAAAAATAATTCAAAAGACTTTCAATTTTAGTAGGGGTAAACCCCTATGACCCCGAATCTTCCAGCTTCGGTAGGGACTTGCTTCATAAGGGAGGTGCGGAACCGTAGGTTCTGCCTACCAGGAAAAGGTATCATCACCAATGATAGATTTTAAAATAAGTTGAATCGCACGTTGTTCCATAGACGTTTGGATACGATCGCGTTGAAAAATTGGCACGTAAAATTTGTTAAAACCATGCGCAAACTTTTTTTCATCACTAAATCCGTAGCCATGTACCACTTTGAATGTGTGTATCGGGTATTCTTCTTCCGTATGAGAATAAAACCCGCTAAATTTTAAATAGGACTCGTATACGATACGGTACTTGGTGCCCGGCACTAACTCTGTTACTTCTTGAAACTGCATTTTATAATAAAAAAAAGTAAAGAACGTTTCAATTTTTAGAAGCTTCCAGCTTCACCGGTAGGACTTGCCCCCTACAAGGGAGGTGCGGAACCGTAGGTTCTGCCTACCATGTGAATGTTGAGTCACCAATAATTTTTTGTAAAAGTTTGTTAACGGCCCGGTGTTCCATTGCTGATTGTATTTGTTTTTTTTGAAAAACCGGTTCATAAAAGGTTTCATTGTAGAAAAAATCCTGAAAATTTTTACGTCCATTGATATTCATAAAACAGTGCATACCTCTGCATACACTGTGAGTATATGTTCCTCTATAAGTAAGAAAATCCGAACATATTTTATATTTCGTGCCAGGAACCAATTCTGTTACTTTTTTGAACTTCATTATATAAAAAATAATGTAAAAGAACGTTTCAATTTTGTGAAAACCCAGGTTCCACGCCTTTATGTTATTGTAGACTATCCGGTAAAGCTGAAATCTTCTAGGGAGGTACGGAACCATAGTTCTGTAAAATTGAAACAATTTGTATTTGTTTTATAAAATGCAGTTTAGAAGACTTCATGCTAGTCATTTGAAATCAGGTAAAAAATATAAAATTTGTCAACATTTTAGTCAACACCGTGGAACTTATCTCTATTCTATCTATAATATTCATTCCTTTGTGAATATCGATGGGTTTCATAATTTTCAGGACTATATGTATGATGCGACGTTTTATGAACCCATTTTTCAAAGAGAACGTATCCAATCCAACATGGAAGAAAGAGCGCTTCAACTTATTTTGAAAAATATTGTAGGTGATCCATCTTTCACCTGGGAACCGACGATTTCGCACCATTTTAGTTACGACCTACAACCAATGTAAGTTCCACAAAATTGAATATTTATATTATTTTACATATAAAATGATTGACATAACTATTGCATCTAAAAATATTAATGCTACCAGTATAACTAAAATACACTCTATTAAACCTCCTAAAACATTATTTACAAATAATATACCATTAACAGTTTATGTACGTAAAAGTTGTGAAAATGATTTTGAATCAACCATAAAATATTTTGTACAAAATAATATCAAAGTAAATATTATTCCTAATTTAATACCATATGTTAAAAAAGCATTTGCAAATACTAGTTTTTATCATTTAGATGACTATTTTGAAATGATTGAGTTATTAGTAGTTGCTGGATTGAGTGTAGAAAAATCAAAAAAATCTTATATTTTTGCATCTATCGGGTTTCGATCTGTGAAAGACTTTACATATTTAAAAACCTTTAATTGGTATGAATATTTTATGTCATTTTGTAGAAGATCTAATATTACTACAGATGATGATGAAATAATTTATAAATTATATCAAAAACGTGCAATTAGTTATAATAATATAAATACAACTAAAATATATGAAATTGTTTTATGTGCAACATTAAATTATCAATTAAAATATATGAAACGTATTGCTTTCAAAACTTTAGAAAAAATTATAAATTTATTTTATGATGATAAAAGTAAAAAAACAATTATTGTATTAAAATCAACCGAGGATGGTGTTAAATCAAATATTTATAACAATATAGGATTTACAAAGACAACATTGACTAAAGATGGTTTAATGTTCATGTATAAACAAAATACGAATAAACCATGTTTGTTAGATTCATTATCTAAAGAAAATTTATATTGTTCACCATTTATTAATCCCATTATTATTAATAAATCATAATGATCAAAATAAAAAAAGTTTTTAACATTTTATTTGTAAAATGTTAGAAGAGTTCGAGACATTTTAAATGTGGTAATATAAAATTTGTCCACAAAATTGAAACGCTCGTTCATAATATTTTGTAAAATGAAGTTTCAAATAGTTCATGATTTGGTTCCTGGCACTAAATACAAAATCGTTTATTATTTAGGTAAAGTGCAAACTGGTACTTATATTGGTACAAATCGTTTCGGTAATCGATTTGTAACATGTGAAAATAAAAGTGATAATCAATATTTGCCACACTGTTTGAATGATTTTTACAAACCAGTTTTTCAAAAAACTAAGATTCAATCGGATATGGAACAGAGGGCACTTCAACGTATCTTGAAATCCATTATTGGTGATCAAACCTTTTCCTGGTAGGGGCTTGCCCCTACTAAAATTGAAATGCTCTTTTGTATCATTTTATACAATGAAGTTTCGTGAAGTTCGAGAGTTAGTGCCTGGCACCAAATATAGAATCATTACTTTACGTAGCTTTCATTTCAACGGAACGTATGCATTTAAAAACGATCGTCAATACATATTCAATAGTGTCAAAGGATTTTTAACAAGTATACCCACTGATAATAAAGTATTTGTAAACGATGTCAAAACCAATCGTTTTTATGAACCAATTTTAGGAAAGTTTCAAACCGCAATGGAAGAGCGTGCACTTCAACTCATTTTAAAATCTATCGTTGGCGATGATTCCTTTATCTGGTAGACGATTCCACACCTATTCCAGCTTCACCGGTGATTGAGTGTAGGATCACGTTCCTAAAATTGAAACAATTGTTCAGTTTTTTTTGAATCATGGAACCAAACAAAATATACGCGATTACCTTTGAAGGTCTTTTGTTTATTGGATTGTATCAATCTACAGATGATGTCCACCATTTTATAGATGTATATGGATTAAGTGATACAGAAAAAGCAACTTTTAGTAAACAGTGCACTTTTCATGGTCCATTTGAACCAGACGTAGAGTTGCATACAATTGTATGGAGCTATTCTACTATAACACACCCTTCTAAATTCCCAGTGTAGGTGAGCCCCTACATTATGGGGTTATAGGGGCTTGCCCCTATACGGATACCCAACTTGGAGGAAACATGTCTTTGGTAGACTTTTCATAATTGGCAGCGCCAAACCATGTTTTAGGGTAAACTACAATTTTTTCTGGATTGGTATTTAAATATCCTGCCCACCAACTAAAAGCACTATTGGCAATGATATTATGATTCGAACAACTCATTAACAATAATTGTTCCCAATCCTGCATAGAATCATCTGCTTTGTGAAATTCTAATTCTGGAAAACTTTTTTTAATTTTGTACAATCGTTGTTTCACAGGAAGGTTATCTTTTTCTTCACAAAAATAAATAATGTTCCAATCTGATTTCTTTGTTCGTTTAATAATTTCACGAATGGCACGAATATAATATTCATCTTTCAAAATAGTATGGTGTAATTGTAAATTGGTGTAATCGCCAATACGAAAATGTAAGGATATGGTATCATTCATGGTAAGGTATTTAGTGCGAATATTTTCTTGTTCGATATTAAAATTTAACTTTTTATAAATTATATCGTAGTGTTTTTGAAAATATTTATAAGATTGAAAATAACCAACTAACATAACATTTTGTTCTAATGGCAAAGGTGTATAATGAAATCCTGCCTCTAGAATTTTTTTTGTTTTCTTGATATCTACTTTTTCTACACTATCTTTTAATCGTTTTAATAAAGTAGTCCAATAAGTAGGTCTATTCTGTTCATCTATTTTTTCAGACGGAATGATTACCTTTTCTTTTTGTTCTAATGCATAGGAAATGGTTGTAAATAATTGAAATAATTGATTTCCTAAACCTCCTTGAAGTAGGATAGAAATCATAGATTGATCTACTTTAATTAATTGTTTATTTAAACTTAAAATCACAAGATATATCAATGGATTTGGATAGTTTGGATTATGATGATTTATTATTCATCCTAAAAAAAGAAAAAATTAATGAATTGTTTAAAAAATATCAAGAAATCAAACATGAATCAGATATGAAAATACAACAAGAAAACACTTATAGAGAAATGCTCTATTTATTAAAAGTAATAAAACCATCCTATCTCCCGTGTAAAATAATACTCAGACATCTCCCTACAGATGTGTTTGATAAGAAAACCGTGTAAAATTGAAATGTTAATAACAAGATAACATAATGGATCCAATAGTAAAAATATTAATTCGTTCACTTCATCGTGAATATTACACTATGTTAGATGTTTTACTTACAACAAAAGTCAAATCTCTTCCTTTAGATGCGTTTATGAAGAAGACGGTGTAAAATATAAATGCCCAAGATTCCTACACTTACTGCGTAAAGTTGAACACCTTTATCTTTGGGAAGTGTCATACCTTCTCTACACTTTTCTTGAGATACCGGATTTTTTTTATTTGGAAACCAACAAGGATTATAAGAAGCAATGTCATCATTCAATACATATTTACTATCTGTCGAAGTTGCATTTTGAATATCTCTTGTCTCCATTGTAATCTGTTGACAAGAAGTTCCTTGAGAAAAAGCAGTAAATAACTTTAATGGATTAATATAACTAACACTTCCAAGTACACCTGGAACTAACCCTTTGAATTGACTACTATTTTGTCCCATTGCAGAAGAAATAAAAGGTATTTGACCGTCTGGTATATTATTTACAAAAATATGTCTTTGTTGTTTTGCCCCATCAGGACCATCACATTTTGCACCCGTATTCATAAAATATTTATTTCCTAAAGGGCCAATGTTTCCAACATGGGCATTTGTATCTCCACTTACAAGAACACCGACATAAGATTTTAAAGCACCAATATCTTTCCCCAAAGCAGTTAAGTTTCCTGCACTAGAAGAACCTAAATCAGATGGTGATTTAATAAATTTGTGATAAGGATAATTTCTATCTTCAGAACTAGATACAGATTGAAAAATACTCATAAAGTAGGAAAAGTTTTTATTATGGGTAAGCTTCTTTTTCTATTTTTGTAGGCATATTAGCTTGCAATTGATTGATTTGATCTGTCGTCTGATCATTATCACTTTGTAAAGAATCTATCAATGCTTCCGTTAACGTAATTTTTTGTATTTTGTCATACAATTGTTGTATTTCGCCAGCTTGTCCTTGTGTGTATTCATAAGGAGAACCATCGAACGGTTCTTTATGATTACACCAACATACACCAGCTGTAAAAAACAACAATGCAAAAAATAAACCTAAATCACGATATAACATATAGTAAAGAAAGATTTAATCAAAGGATAATTGAACTTCAATGACTTCTTTTTTAATAGTTTTAGAAGCAAACACGGATAATTCTTCTCTTTTTTTTCTATTTTTTTCTGTTTTTGGCTTTGAAGTGTTTCGATGCATCATATCTTGTTCAATGGATTCATAATTTTCTTGAATATAAGTTAAAATGTCATTATCTAAAATCCATTTAAAAAAATTAAGTTGACCAATTGTGGTTTGAATAAATTGATTCGTTCGATATGGAATCACATTTTTTTCCCATCTACAAAATGGATCAAACCGTTTCTTGGAGTATGCCTTTAGTTTCAATTTATAATCATTGTATACTTTAAAACGTGAATTCGACAATATGTACACTACATAATGTTGTTTTGCATAATTAGTGACAAACCAATCGATAATACGCAATGAAATGGGTGAGGTGCCGTTCAAAATAGGTAATATTTTATCTAATTGTTGATAATCATTATCACTATAATAAGAAATCAGATTGGTTAGTAATAAATCATTCTGTTTTGCATATACATTCATATCCATCAACATGGATTACTATTTAAATCTATTTTATTATCGAAAAAAAGGCTCACTGTGGTTTCTCCAAGCTTTCACCTGTACAATTTATAGAAAGTAACCTCTTCGTTTTCGTAGAAACGGACGTGTCTAGTCTCGTTGGTCCGTTAAGGCCATGGAAACGCTTCTTCCCATTCTATTTTCGGTTCAATACGTGGAAACAACCATTTCCAAAACGGGTTTGGTTTTAACATTTTTTTTATTTCCCACTTCATATACGTTTTACTATATATTTCATACATTTCAATTTTTAATTTTTTGATATTGTGATGTTGGTTTATAATATGTTTTGGTCATGTATTTATTAATAAAGGATGCGTACTTTTTTGAAAATGGCATTTCTTTTTTTATATTTATAAAATATACCAGAACACAACCATCAATTAAATATGTTCGGGTTGTAGTTGTGTAAAGCATACGGTTTCCATTTATGCTATAATTATTTTTTTATAGGATTGCAAAGATTAAAAATTTGTTCTTATTTCTTTGTAGGCAATTGCTATTTTTTTAGCGGACTTTTTTGCAATACTACGCATCATTTCATCCTTTTTTAAATAAATGACTAAATTGTTGTCTAAAAAGATACGACGGGTACGTTTTTGTTTAGGATGAAGACCATATTTTTTCATAATAGGAAGAACACCTTTTAACGTAGGATGCTTTCGTTTGATTTCTTCTACAAATTGTCTTTCCATAATATATTATAAATATATATAAAGAGACTATACTATATATAGTAATGCCCTTGTAGCTCAATCGGGAGAGCGTGCGACTGTTAATCGCGAGGTAGACGGATCAAAACCGTCCGAGGGCGTTCGCCTCTTTAGCTCAGTGGTAGAGCAGTAGCCTTGTAAGCTAAAGGTCGTGAGTTCGATTCTCATAAGAGGCTGTCTTCTATAGTTTAAAAGGAAAAACACTTTGCTTTAAGCAAAGAAACTTGGGTTCGAATCCTAAGTAGAAGACATTATTTACACGAGTTAGTTGGTTCAAATCCGACATCGTGTACCAAAATAAACACGAGTACCAGAGTCTGGTCAAATGGGCGGGCCTTAAGAGCCCGTGCTTCGGCTTCGTGGGTTCAAATCCCACCTCGTGTATCCGGCCTTGTGCCACAATTTTTAAATTGCCTTGTGCAATCAAACTCCGTAGCTTAATGGTAAAGCATTCTGCCCTGTCAAGCAGAAAGTTCATGTGTTCAAACGCATGCGGAGGAAACACGAGTACCAGAGTCTGGTCAAATGGGCGGGGCTTAAGATCCCGTGCTTCGGCTTCGTGGGTTCAAATCCCACCTCGTGTAGTACAAGTATTCCAAAGTGGTCAAATGGAGAGGACAGGTTCTTCGCTTTAATGCTTCGTAGGTTCAAATCCTGCCTTGTACAAAACACAAGTACCAGAGCGGTCAAATGGGCGGGCCTCAAGATCCCGTGCTTCGGCTTCGCAGGTTCGAATCCTGCCTTGTGTATGACACTGTGACCGAGTGGTTAAGGTGCTGGCCTGCTAAGCCAGTGTTCATTGAACGCGAGGGTTCAAATCCCTTCGGTGTCGAACATGTGCGTCAAAGTTGTATTGACCAGCGTATGACTGAAGGGTTCGTAAGCCTTTGCACATGAACTTCCATAGCTCAAATGGTTAGAGCATTACCGGGGTTAATCTAGGTAAAAGATCTTGTTTTCGATAACAAGTGGAAGACCGCAGTGTGGCGCAGAGGAAGCACGACAGGCTCATAACCTGTAGGTCGTAGGATCGAAACCTACCACTGCGTGAATTATAAAATGTGTTTCATTTTATAATTTAAAAATAAATTACTCAAAACTAGACATTAAAAATGCTGTTAAAGAATGTACTGTTGGTTTTGCATCAAAATGAATGACCATGTCATCTTTAATCATTTTTATGGTAGGATATTGTGTAACCTGATATTTGTCAGCTAATGCTTCTTGAATGTCGCAATCTACTTCATGAAAATGTACAGTGTATCCTTCATAGACTTTTTGATTCCATTCGGATTTAAATTTGTTCCATTCTTGAAATGATTTTTTACAATAAGGACACCATGATGTATAAAAATAATATAAATCAATGGATTTAGAATCAGATGTTTTTTTTTTTGGAACCAATGAAAGTTTCAGCATGTATCCAAAAAAAAGAATAAATGCTATGGCAGTTATGCCGATAATAATGGCATTCATGTAATGGTGGGATAAAATATATTATAATGTTCGAATGTATTCTAAATGTTTAAATGGAACAATATCACTTTTTTTACCACGTTGTGTTTCTAAATGAAACAATTCTGCAGGTGCAGTTGCTTTTAACATTCTCATTTTTTCTGGATTTTGTGTATACTTTGCTTCTGATGCACTTGCCATAACTTTCCATGACAATTCATCCCAACCTGTCAAATCATTTATTTTTACTAATTTACGGTTTTTTTGTGCTTCTGCACCATCTCCTTTGCCAATAGTATCTCCGGAATTCAATGTAAACCGCAATGCCTCTTTCTTATGACCTTTCCACCAATGTTTTGCTCCTTGAAATGCATGTTCGATTGAATTCCAACGTGTTTTAGCTGGAAAAGGTTCTGGTAAAACATCTTCTCCTGTCCACTCAAATTCAGCAACATCAAAATTGCTCAACATACGTCTCCAATCTTTGATTTTTGATAATTCTGGATAAGTATGACCTTTAACTAAATTTTCATTAACACCTTTTCCTGGCGCCTTGTCTGCAGAATTTGATTTGAAAACAAATACATCTACTTCTGGTTCTTTTGGTTCTTTTGGTTCTTTTGGAACATAAATTGGAGTAAGTAGACTCATAGTTTCTTCTGGTTCTGGTTTGTACATTTCATCCAATACAGCAATAATGGATATTTTTGGATCATTGATTTCAAACCGTTGACCTAAAATAACAACTTTGATCTTTTCATTTTCTTTAATATCTCCAAATTCAGGTATTTGATTATGATGATCTCTTGCTAAAAATACAATAAACGGATTTTCTTCTGCATCTAGTCTTCCTTTGATACCTGCTCTCGTATTGTTTTCTACGATACAAATAAATGATTGACCAGTGACGGGGTTTGCAATTTTACTTTTAAAAATAACTTGAATAATAATGTTTGATCCTTTTAATACACCACACGAATATCTTACTAATTGTGTAGACCCTTTTTTCAAGTAACCTTCTTCTAAACATTTCCCTTCTAAAGAAGCAATCTCATTTGATAATACTTCTTCAATGTTACCTCCCATTTCTACAATTGGAATGGAAATGGATCGGGAAAGAAGCGACTCATGATAAAAGTCCATGTTTGTTAGTATAAACCAACATTTAAGTTTTCAATTTTTTAATTAAGTTGATAATTGTATCATCATTATTCTCAATCACTTCAACCGCATTTAAAAACCATCGTTTTTCTTTATATTTTACCTTGTCTAAATACCGTAATAATAATTCAAGTTCGCAACATATTTCTTTCGATGAAAACGTTGAATAATCATCTCCTAATACATATTGTATACGTGGTCTTAAATCAGTAGTTAACCCTGCATTTTTACATACTTGACCATACGATATAGATGGATCATCCATATGTTTGGATTTAAATACACGTTCTTCACCTTTATTAGTAATACCCCCTACTACTGTTCCAAACACCTTTTTTACTATTTTTTTAGGTGCATATTTATATTCGTATTCTTTCCATTGTGTTTCACCCTTGTTCAAAAATAAAGTAACAATCGATGCATGATTCCATACATGAACTAATGTACCACTAGGAATTGGAAATGGTTTCAAATACTCTATCAATGGTTCTTTTAATTCATCTTGTTGTAAAAGAGACACACATTCTTTGTAACTTAACATTTCAATCATATGTTCAAAAATACATTGGTCAAATAACTCTTCTTTGTAATCAAAACCATGTTTTTGTCCAATAGATGGCATACGTGTTCTTACTGTAAAGGCAGTACCATACCAATCATATCCTTCCTTTTTTGAATTCACTATATTTTGTTTCAAGGTTTCTACTAATTGATCTACGTTGGTTTGTTCCGTTTTTTCTTTGGGTTCAATCCAAATAGAATGTTTCGTTTTGTAAGAAGGAATACGACGTTCATATACGGGAACTTTTTCTGATAAAGATGCGGGTTGAAAATAATAATATGTACCATGATTCACGATATATCCTTTGCGATGAAACATGTCCCAACAATCTAATTTTAACTCTACCATTTGTGATAATGCATTTTCCACTTGTTCCATAGAAGTGGGTAAAAATAAATTTAATTCACGATGCAACTCTTTTTTTTCATACACATATCCATTACGAAATTGGTTTCGAATACGTTCTATCGTTCTATTCATATTGTACAAAATTGGATCAATTGTTGCTTCTTTTTCATCACATCCACATGTATAGTCACAATCCATAAAATCACATAACACAGATAATGACATGTCTCCTACTTGATAATCAATTGTTACACCTGTGGATAACGTTTGTGGAACTGTCATCACTTTCATAGAAGGTGGATGATTCATAATACAGTCCATTGCATTTTCTTTTAATAAACGTGTAATCACGCCAATTTTTTTAGCTTTTTTTTCTGCAAAACGATACATATAATGATCTACTGTTTCCATATCACCCGTATAGGACGTGTACAAAAATAGTTGTGCATTACGTTTTTCAAAGGGCAATCCTTTGTGACTACATAAACGTATACCTCGTCCAATAATTTGTTCTACACGATTTAAATTCCACCAAGGGTCCATAATATGAATTTGACGAATATTTTTTAAATCTACACCCTCAGACGCTGCTTTGGTAATTAACACTACTTTAATTTTATCACCATTTTGATTTTCAGGCGTATTCACAATACGAATGGCTTCTTCTGGATGCGGGGACAAAGAAGGTGATCCAGTTAACATACAATAAGAATAAGCACCTTTTTGTGTAGACCCTTTCAACAAAGGTTTATTCCAATTTTTTATTCCCATAGATTCCAACGCAAGTGCTACTGGTATCACACCACCTTCTAACAATTGCGAATACACTACAACAATACCTTCCGATTTTTGTATTTGGTTACAAATTTCTGCAATTTTTGCACTATATTTTTGTAAATGTTGTTTATCAAAACATCGTTCACTTCCAGGATAATATTCATAAACATCTCCTTGTTTCAACATGTACTCTAGGGACGCTCCTTTTGGATAAGTCATATTGAGAACACTGAGAAACGGTATCGAATCGCCCATCGATAAAGATTTGGAACTAGAAGCTAAGGAAATTGCCTTTTCATAAGCAACTGTTTGATACTCGCTCAAAGCAACCGGATACACTTGGGTTTTCATCTCTTCCATGGTAGTATCTGTATCAAACATGGAAAAAGCTTTGGTTGGCTTCATGGAATGGTTATAAAAATAAGAGGGATAGACACGATACGGAAACGTAAATGGATTTTCGCCTTTTACATAAGATACATATCCACGTATATGATTTAAAAAACGTTGTTTCTCGGATTCACGTAAATCACCATCTTTGGTAAAAATATCTGATTCTTTTAATTCAAATCGTTTATCGTTACGATTTAATAAATTTAAAATCCAAATAATTTCACCAGGATCATTAAACATGGGTGTAGCCGATAACAATAATAATTTGACTGTTGTTTTTTTGGTAACTAAATCAAGTGCTTTACTTGGTGTGAACCCTTTACCCGTTTCATCTTTTACGTTATGCACTTCATCAATAATGATCATGGAATGTTCTAATTCAATCAATTCTTTTCGTTTCGTATGAATGTAGTTGGCAAATTTACGATACCCCATGAAACGGTAATGTTTTTGAATGACTTCTTGTATACGTTCCACTACGTCTTGTTTTGTGCCTAACAAATTTACTTCGCGAAGCAATGAATTTCCTACACACCCTTTATACATCCATTCACTACCATGTTGTGTCAAATGAGATGGATCAAACAATTGTTTTTTGAAATTGTCTTGTATGTTTAATCCGCCCAACACATAAATATGACGTTTCAATCCACTTTCTTTTAAAAATTGTCGATGTTCTTCTGCCACTGTAATTGCAGAACATGTCTTTCCTGTACCTAAACCATGAAATAAGAGCAAACCGTTGTAAGGTGTATCATTCGATAAAAAATTACGTATTACCGTTTGATACGTAGACAATTCTAATTCTTCATTACATAAACGGTCTGCAATTTGTACTAATTCTTCTGGTGTAGATGCATGATGAACTCTCCCTTTGATATTAAAATCTTTGAATTGTGTTAACTTGGTTGCAAATTCTTCTTCTTCCACAGAAGGATATTCATGGATGAAAGGAATCATGATTTTATACCTTTTATGATCTTGAATTATAATTTGTCCCATTTTTTTAAATTGGGGTTCCATACAATAAAAGAGTAATAAATTTTAAAATTGATTTTTTAAAACGAACATTACTTTAAAAATGGGGATTTGTACTTCTCGTCCCACCTATCATATTCTTCTTAAATTGCCTCATGGTAAACAATGTTTTCATTCTACTGGTAAAGAATGGGTTTATGAGGAAGACTTACATACCATACTTCACTCTTGGTACACCGATTATGATCAATGGATTCTATATAATGATGAAACACCAGAGCATACGGTAGGTACGGGTGCTCACGCCAAAGGCATACTTTCTTGGAACCGTACTACGTTAACGTGGTTAATTCATTCCGTTCCCAAATTTCCATCTACCTTTCAAAATAGAATGATTGCGCCGGAACAATTAGAGTATGGTCAATCGTTTATTTACGTTACTATGCCAATACGTCATTTGCATGATATTTTAACACAGATTTTTATCATGCATCCAACCGTATATAGTAGTACAATGCCCTTTGATACATATCAAACATATTTACCATTATATAAATCAATGATGACAAGGACTTATTCCATTACACCACAAATGTGTCATGTTGCAAAGTCGCCTCTTCTTCACCAAGATATTTATACAGATTTGATTTTACCACAATTTGGTGGATGCTTGTACACAGAAACGTGGATTCGTGGTCATGCATGTGATGATACGGAACATTGTAAAATGATTCACACCATTGAATGGAAAAATGGTGTGAATTATACGTATACGAAGGACCATAGTAAATATGGATATTCAGACAAAGGATGGATGGTGGTAGGCGATATGAATCGAATGACCACACAACACAAACGTGGTGGAGGTGGAATGGTGTTGCGCGAAAATAAGTTAATGAAAGAGATTGTACATCAAAATTTATAAACGTATCTTTGTTTTCGTTTTGTTTTTGATTTTCGCTTAGATTTTGTTTTACCACCTTTAAATTTCAATGAACTAAATAAAGAATTTAATGAATCCTTTTTACTTTTGATATAATTCAAAATGGATTGAATATTATCATTGATGGATTTTTTGAATGTATCTAACGTTTGTGTAGATTGAGGATTGATACCCAGTTGGTTTAACAATGGGTCTACTATTTGTCTTTGTTGATTGATAAAAATCATAGGATCTATTATTTCTGCTTGACATATAACGGTCAACATTTCATATTTTTTTTGAAATTGTTTGAATGGTTCTTCTTTGAATATAGCGTTGACGGCTTCTTTTGATGCAGGATCGAGTATTTGATTGTACACAATACAAAATAATTGTAATGCACCAGGAGCTAATGGTGCAGTAGATGTCTTTGCCACACTATATCCAAGAGAACGTGCAGTTTCGCTATTTTTTAATGTAGCTAGAACTGCACTATCCATAAAATTCATATAATAATAACAAATAATTTATTTTCGTCTGTAATGTTTACGTGTTTTACGCCTTGATCCACCTATTTCGCCTGTTTTTTTTGTCCCTCTGAATACACTACTTATTTTATTACCAAAATAATTATATACACCTTTTGCTAAAGCGTAAGAAAGTGCTTTTTTCCAAAACAAAAGAATTGGAGAGAATGTACTAAGTATTTTAGTTTTATTTATGATATCAGAAACTAATGATGCTGGATCTGTTAATTTGCCTACAATAGTACTGCATTCCTTATCTATCAACCCATTCAATTCAGATTGAAGTAAAGTTAAATTATTAGAGGTTGATAGTAATTTTATAAATTCTGCAATAGAATTAATTAATTGTTGATGTACGTCTTGATTTGTTAAAAAATTTCGAATTAAAGTAGTTTTAAACCCTTCACACCCAGCGGTTTCAGTGTAAAAATTTGTTATGACTTCATTGTTTATTTTTGCGGTTCCATATTCATCTAATTCAGCTGATAGACTTACGCCAAATATTACTAATAATAAATCAAAAATAATTGCTATTTTTGGAGTTCCTTGTCTTGATTCATACGCTTGTATTATTAATTCACGAATAAAAACATTATATACTTCTTTCTCATCACCTATTACCATTTGACGCACTGATACTGCTGTCAATATTGTTGATATAATTTCAAGTAACATGATAAGTACAACTTTATCTTGCTCCTTTGTAGTAATTAAATTTACGATTACTTTTAACCAAAAACAATCTGTCTCTTCTATAGTAGTTGGTAAAATATGTACTAATTTTGGAACTAATTTTAAATAGTCCATATTATTTATTTATATTAAAACAATATAAAAACCTACTCACTATTTATAGTGTGGTCTTATGGTGTAACGGTTATCACTCCAGACTTTGAATCTGGCAATTCGGGTTCGATTCCCGATAGGACCTTTTCTTTTTCCTTAATTTGTTTTGATAAATATAAAATGTACTGATGTTGTTGATTCAGCGTATTTATAATTTCTTCTTCTTTCATCACTGAATTACCTATACGTATGGAGAATTCTTCACGTCTAGGTGGTATACATTGTATTTCATATTTGAAAAATTGGTACAATATAGGATTTTCAATCCATTCTGCTACAGTCATGTCGGTTTCTTTTCCTTTTTTTAAGATTTGTTTTTTATCAAACGTGTTATGAGAATGAGCTACAACTAAAATAACTTGTTTGGGATCTAATTGTACCATGGGGATGGTAAAGTCTTTTAAAAAATGTTTTTCCTCTGATATAGAGGCATTCTCTTCATAAGATGTCATGGTAAGCAATTCTTTTTTGAAAGCAAATGTGCCAGCAGTTGCATGATTAGGACCATACGGTCCAAATTCAAGTATTTTATGTAAATGGGAATAATAAATATGAATTAGGCTAGATCCTGCACAAAGATATTCGCTATTTTTCAACATTTGCACTGCATGTGAAACACGTGTAGGTGGATAATAATCATCGTCATCCATATAAACAAGTATATCGCCTGAACATTGTTCGTGCATTAGATTGCGTTTTTTACCTAGTGGGACTTTTTTATCAAGACGAATGTATTTTACTTGAGGAATATCTTTGACTAACTCTTCAATTGAATCTGTACCATCATCTACGATGATCCATTCCATGTCTCCTACATAATCTTGGTGTAGGAAACATTGAATTAAATAAGGTATAAAAGGTCTACGATTATAAGTAGCGGTACAAACAGAGACAAGCATTATTTCTTGAATTTATTTTTAATTAACAAATACAACATATAGATACTTCCAACAACAATCCCTGCAGTAGCTAACGTTACTAAAAAGGATTTGGACGATTGAATGGTAAGTAGCATAAAAATAATAGTTAACGAAATACGATGATGACCCATTTCAGTGACTACTTTATCAAATCCGTACCATAAAGGTGAAAAAAATAAAAATAAAATATAATAAATTAAACTAGTAGTGGCTATACATGTCCACCAAAAAGGATAAAAAAAAATCATTGCAATAAAACCTAATATACCTGAACAAAAACTAAGAAATAATCTCACCATCAAATTGATAAATCCTGGTTCGATAGGTCCTGAAAAAGTGCTATAAAAAAAGGAAAAAGGAGCAAGGAAATAAAATAGTCCATTTTTTAATTTTTCTTCTTCCACTACAAATTCACCAATAAAAATACCATAACAAGCAATTAAAATCATAAGTATTGCACTCATAGCTTTAGCATTGATTGCCAATTGTACCAAAAAATAAGGTGCTATGTAAAAAAGCAACAAATCATACACTGATTTAGATGTTGGAATAGAAGCAATTTTTCGAAATAAGGAACGAATGTTCGAAAATACTAAGGCACATGTAATAACCAACCAATTCATTACCTTTTGAAAAAAATCAGGGTTATGACTGTACAATGTATATGGGAATGCATATCCAGTTAAAGAAAATCCACCTTTTTTTCCTACATAAGGTGATTGATTTAAATCTACAGGCAACATTTTATCCAACATTTGTTTGTCTAGATGTGTTAACGCTACTAAGGAACCACCCATGTATCCGATTCCAAATACAATAATAATATTTTTAATGACATCTAGAATAAAACCTTTTACATCCCCAATTGGGTTCATAAAGTGTGACTATAAAAAAAACTCAAAGAAATCATTTCATAGTGTAATTATGAAATGGTGGCTTTTTTTAGTAGGCGATTACCCTTCTTGTTTGCATTGTAAACATTATGTACCTTTTCCACAGGATCGTTTGTATGATTTAGGACGATGTAATGTGTATCGTACGTTTGCAGAAAAAGCACGCAAAGAAGAACATTGTGGGTTAAAAGCAAAAAATTTTACAAATATTTAGTTCGTTTATTTCGTTTTTTTGTTCGTTTTTTTGTTTGTTTTGTTCGTTTTCCTCCAAACTCATTTTCTGGATATTCTTCTTCCCAATCTTCAGGAATATTCAAAAGTATTTTTAATTGTGGCGTACAGTACATTATATCAGATGTTATGTCAAATAAACAAGACCTCAATTCTTTATATATTTGTATTCGGTCCGCTACACTTCTTTTATGATGTTTTTTTTTTAAAACTTGTTTTAAATTTTCACCATTAGAAAAAGAAGATATAAATTCATCACGGTCTGTTGGTGTAACAAGAGTAAATAATATATCTAAATATTTTTGTACGTTTGTAAAGACTTGATTAGTTGGTTCCGAATTTTTGATAATAAAATGTGGAAGTCTATATCCACACCAATCATAATAATCATATGGGGCAACTATTTGTTTTAATTTCATTGATTCTATTGCATTTCTTTTTTCTTCTTCATTAGGATGTTTGTATTTTATAAAGTTAACAAAAAACACACGTGCTGAAGTATTTAACTTTAATTTTTCTAATAATTTTTCTGTAATAGAAAATGAATCAGCCATTGTAAAAGATGGAACAGTTACATAGGTGCACGTTGCTTTTATATCGTCAGGCATTGTTTCAAATGGACGATCAGTTTGTGTAAATTTCTGATACATATCAATTGTAATACATATCATAGGTAATTTAGCAAATTTCATAAAAAAAGGAAAATCGTGATAAAATTCATATGGTGGAGTTTCATTATTTTTTGATCCATATGAAATGTATATACTTTGGTAGGATGATAAGTCCAATGTATCTAAAGGTACACTCAATTCTATTGATTCTTTCAATTCTGCCATACATTATGAATAGATATCTGGTACGGCATACGTTACATTCCATCCATTCACAATGAATCCACCTTCCTTTATTTTTTCATCTGCCAGAGACAACATCATACATTGACGTCCCATGTCCACAAAAACCCAGAAAGATCCTTTTTGTTCTACAATTTGACTGACACAATTAAGAAAAGCATTGTCAAATGCTTCTTTCACTTCGTCCGTAGTCTTAGGACCTGATTCAACATAAAACCAGCTTGTTCCAGGTTGTTCTACGTAAGCCATCTTGCAAACGTATTAAGATGTAGTTTCAATTTTTACCACTTTGATTTTTTTACTTGTATTTGTTGAACATTTTTCTTTTTTGCATTTGGATCATATGACGTATCTTCTTCTTCCGGTAAATTCTTCGACAATTCCCAATATTCTTTGGATCCTAATTTAAAGGTAGGATGAGGCTCTGCTTTGTACCAAAAAATTTGATCTGTTAATTTGTTACTTTTTGAATTGTTATTGATGACAAGACATTCATAATTTTCAGTACATTGATCCATGACTTGACAAAAAGATTCAAATGTAGGAAACATGCCTGCGTAATTATCATAAATACGTTTGCGATTGACCAAATAAGGTTCTCTCAAAATAAAAACGTAATCAATATTGGTACGTAAATTGGGTGGAATACCCAAAGGATATTGCATGGTAATAATAAGCATAATTTTCCAATGACGTCCATTCATAAAAAGTAACCTCATCAATTTATCTTTCGTCCATCCATTATCATACAAACAGTCATCCAGAATACAAAAAGCCCGTGGGTCAATATTACATTTTTTGTAAACTGCCATTTCTTTTTGTATTTGTTTCATACACTGTTTTTGGCGTTTTAAAATATTTTCAATGATGCCGGTATTGTATTCATCATGAATAAATAATTTAGGAATATGTTCACTATAAAAACAATTTCCTGCTTCTGTGCCTGAAATCACCGTCCCAATAGGTATATCTTGTTGATAAAACAACAAGTCCTTCACTAAATAACTCTTTCCTGTATCACGTCTTCCAATCAAAACAATGACTGGACCTTTATTTTCATTCGGGCGAAAACTAATCGAACGCATATCAAATTTTTTCAACTCTAACGTCATTTAGTATAAACGAATACTGGAAATGTCACGTTTAAACGTAAAAATTGATTTAAGTAAAAACTCTTTACAAGTACTATGGAGTTCTGTACAGAGTGTGAGAATATGCTTTTTCTAACCAATGTGGATGAAAAATTAATGTTTCAATGCAAAAAGTGTGGATTTGAAAAAGATGCTACATCTAATGTAGTTTGTTCTATATCTTTTCAAAAAAAAGAACAGCATACAAGTGTTATTCATAAATATACCAAACTTGATCCTACCTTACCACGAATGAAAATGAAATGTCCTTTAGAAACGTGTAAAAATCATGAAAAGGAATCTGACATTATACAAGTTCGTTATAATGAAACAGAGTTAAGTTATGCTTATTTGTGTCCAGAATGTGATACAATATGGAAAATGGATAAAAATTGATATAGAAATAATGTTTGTTTAGTATCAAATGAGTGACGAAGAGGCCGAATATGAAGAAATCGAGGAAGAAAGTGATGTGGAAAGTTTAGAAGAAGAAGAAGAAGAACATGTAGACACGTATTGTGTAGAAGATAACGATTATGAAGAACCTGCAGAAATTGAAAAAGTATTAAAGCAACCCAACTTTATTGTTCAATCACATCCACAAGAACAAACCATTCCTTATGAAGAAGTACTTGCTTTGTGTACGATTCAAAGGGATGCGAATGGTGTCATTGTGGATCCGCACCATACCAGTTTGCCCTATCTTACGAAGTATGAATATACGCGTTCGATTGGTATTCGAGCCACACAAATTGAACAAGGAGCACCTCTCTTTATAGAGACGGATTCTATTGATAGTTATTGGATTGCAAAAGAGGAAGTACATCAAAAGAAGGTACCGTTTATTTTCAAACGTCCATTACCTAATGGTCCGATCGAATATTGGATGTTGGAAGATTTAGAAATATTGTTCTAATATATGAAATCTAGAAGAAATCGAAAAAATAGAAAAGGTGGTGGTCCTGGTTTTTTTGACATGGTTAAATCCGTTGGTGCTAAAGTAAGCAGTGCAGTTACACCTGCCCCAGCAAATGTTGTTCCAAAAATGAAGTACGAAAATTCAGAAATTAAACCAGAAATTGAGAAATTAAATCAAGTATTCAAAGATATTGATACATATAAATCTCATGCATCTTATGATAAATTGCCAGATGTAATGGAAGAAGTAAAGGAACTTGGCAATTTATCTGGATATTCTGAAAGAGCGTTGATCAATGGTATTGTAGCTCATAACACTGCATTCAAACTAAGACAAATGGATACTACACTTGGTTCAGAATGTGGTCCCAAATGTGTAGAACGGGCAGACAGCATTCGTAAAGCATTGCGTAAATTAGTAGAATATTCAGAGCGTTCTAATGCATTAGGTTACATTGGTATGGGAAGAGGTATAGCAAATAGTACTTCTTATCTTGCTAATTCTGCTTCGTCGCTTGCATCCAAAACACCAGGTGCATTGACAAATGCATCAGCTATGGCTAGTAAAACGGCATCTTCGCTAGGATCTTCTTTATTTAATAGATTTACACAAAAGACAGCCATCCCTTCACCTGCGGTTACAAGTTCGAATACTGTAGGTGGTACACGTAGACGTAGACGTCGTTAATCTTTTTGATTTGCGTTTTTTTTTACGGGTTGATCGTTTTCCTCCCATTTGTTCTACATTACCTTTCAATGTTTTTATTTCTACAGAAACAGATCCCATTTTTTCTGTTAATACACGTCTTATATCTTGTACAAGATCTTTACATTTTTGTATTGTTTCAGGTATAAGAACACATTTAAACGAAAATAAAGTTAAAGAAATATCATTCAAAACTACATGCACGCCAATGCCTGTCATATCAAATTTACATGGATATCCTAATAATAATCCTAATTTTAAATTCTCATCTGGTGTAATTTTATCAAACGCAAGATCTACTATTCTTAAAAATTCTACATCTTCTTCTGGTAAATCTGATTTTACAGCAAAAAAATTTCGTCCATTTTTATTAATAACCATAGTAAGACCAGCATCATGCACTTCTTTTGTCATATCATCTTGCAGTTGTTTTATTCTTGGGTCATCTGGATGCATCTGATTTCCAGGACCAAATAAATAAGCATGTCTTATTGTGCTTCCTGAAACAATCCAAAAATGTATCGTTCTTTCATCCTTTGTACTTGAAAATGTACTACTATTTGCTAAACTTGTCATATTATGTCTTTAGAATAATTAACTGTTTTGTAAATAAAAACTTTTCTACTGTTCGATTACGTCGTTTCAAATTACATGCTAAACAACTAATCAGTACATTATTTGTATTATGCCCCATCGTATTGTTGATACGATCCAACGTCCATTGTTTTGGATCTCTCTTTCCATATTCCATCAACACCTTTTCTTTACAATAATAACACGTATAGTCACACTCTTTTAATTTTTGTATCACTTCATCTTCTTTGATGGTGTGATATTCACTATAAATCTCAAACTTTTTGTCTTGAGACTTATAACCGTGTAATTTTTTAGCAATCATGTATTGTATTTACAAAAAAACTGCTTTGGAATATTCATCATCTTCTTTGCGACAACGTTTCCTTACACAATTCATTTGTTTTCCATATTGATCTATTTTATGTAATGGTATTTTACATTTTTTTATCAAACAACGTGTATACCTTTTTTTTGCATCGTAAAACAATTTACGGTTTGTTTTTTGTCGTTTTTTAAGTCCTTCAGATGGAACTATACGTAAATATCTTAAAACATCACCAAACATATTACCAGTATAGATAATAAATGGAATTCGTTGTATAAATAATATAATAGTTTGGACCAGTAGTCATACTTTGAATCGAACTGGTAATCCAGCCCTTTCCATTATACCACTCGCCTTCACAATAAAGGTAACCATTTTTGGTAAAAATATTCCAATTGTACAGTACGTTCATGGTATCTTATCCGGAAACGTATTTATATTCTTTTTTATATAGATAAATGTAAACCATACATCTGCTACCAATCCAGAAATAGAAAAGAAAAATAAAATCTTTTCTATTGGTGTTTTTTCTTCTTTCTTATAAAAATAAAAACTAAGCAAAGCAAAAAAAGGTATTGCTATCATATCACCATAATGTACGAGTTTCATACTTTATTATTAGAATTAAGGCGAACCACCAATTTCAAGTGGTTGACGCAATCCATCAAATTCAATAGTAGAGTTATTCCATGGTCCTACACTTCCTTGAGGATTGGGTGGCTCCGACCGCAACTGCAAGTTTGCATTACGCATGGTTGATCCAACCGTATTGATACCAATCATGGAGCCTGCCTGAAGAAGGTTGACACCCTTTAACATTCCTCCTCCTTGAGGATTCAAAGAAGCCCATTGAGAATTTGAATCATTTGGTAAAAGTGCGCTAGGATCATCTAACTTGGATGACTGTGCGCCATAAGTATTTGTTTTTACACCATTGGCATTCGCATATGTATCTTCTCCTAAAGAAACAGGAGAAGGTGTATACCATCCTCCTTGAGTAGAATTCAAAGACATGTTATCTTTTGTTTTGTGAGATCCACTTTTCCATAAAAAAATGCCTAAAACAATCAATGCCCCAACCACTAAAAGAAGTTCTTTATTTTTGCCAAGATTCATTATATATTAGAAAACATAAAATTTATTCGTCCAATTCATATGTTATTCTTAATTCTTCAGCAATGGCCTTGGCTCTTTCGGCTTCTTCTTTCATGGCATTTGCTTTTTCTAAAGCCGAACGATACACCTCATTTGGGGATTTTAAAGTAATGGTCTCCAAAACATCTATTTTTACTTCTGGTTTTTCTATTTTTTCTACTTTTTCTGATTTCTCCTTAACTTTGTGTTTGATCAAACAATTTGTAAAGGACTGTTTTTCTAAAACCATAATTTGACGTACATGAATCATTACTTGAAAACACTTTTGGTTAAATTTAATTCCTGAAATATCTAATATCGAAATTAATTGTGAATTTTCCTGAATACTTGTCAATGGTACTGGTATTTCATCTTCATTATATACTTGCACCGTATCTTTGAAATGTTTTCCTTGAATGTATCCCCTCACCATGTACTGATTTCCTTTTACTTTCAACAAAGGTATAAATGCATTTTGAATATCTTCTACTTCCATATCATCTCCTATAAACCAATGATCCTTCTTTTCAAATAATAAAGCTTGTAATCTTTCTTCTAAAGCATTCATCCAATCAATAAAATTGGAATTCGCAGAAGTAAATAAAAAATCTAACATCCCTTTAGTAACACCTTGTTTTGTAGTACAAGATGGTGTATAAACATACAAAGGGTCATCTTTTACTGTATAATTTAGTTTGGTATAAAAAGATCCACCAGCTAATGCAGTAGGTGAACCTAAATGTAGGGTTGAAAAATCAAATTGATCCGTTGCATGATGAATCATAATTTTCTTTTTTATATTTTTATATGCAAAATACACGCATAAAAAATAAAAAAGAAGAATATGTTGAATCAATGTTTAAATTTATTAAAAAGAGAAGATGTAAAACAAGAAGTTAAGCAAATTTTAGTTCCCTTTTTAGACATTTTATTGGATAAATGGAAACCATACATTTGGACCGGATATTTTCTTTTATTGCTTAATTTAACAGCTACCAGCCTTTTATTATTCCAGCTTCAAAAAAAATATTTTCTTCGTTAATATCATGACTTCCAGAAAGAATAGAACACACAAAAACAGACGTGGAGGAAACTTTACACTTGCTTCCTTAGGAAGAGCTGCCATGGATGTTCTTGTACCCGCCAGTTTATTTTATGCTACGAAACGTGTTCAGCGTGGACGTAGTGTCAGAAAGGTCATGCGACGCCGTTAAAATCCATCTTCAATTGTACGATTACCACCTCTAGTATTTAAAAATCGCAATTGGTCAGGTGTGGTGCATACACAACCATTTCCGGTAGAATAAGAAGATCTTTTGCAACATTCTGGACTTGATTTATTATTGGCAAATATGAACATTTCATCTGGTTGTTCTTTGGTTTCAGGTAAAGAATAAGGACCATCCCAAGGAATTTGTCCAGATTGTTTCCATTGAGTTACAGATTCAAACCCTTCCTTAAAACAAGAAGAACATAAACTAAATCCTATGACGCCAAGTAAAAGGAAAAAAAACAATAGAACTACTCTTGACTTCATAGTATAATGAAATATATTTTCCTTAACTATAAACTTTGAAAATATTCATCTCCTTCTGACATTTTATTAGGCACATACTCTGACAACTTTACGCATTCATATGTAGTTGGTGTCACAGAATAAATAATACGTTTTATTTTATAATTACATAACGTACGATAACACGATTGACATGGTCGAGAATCAATACGATTCCCAGTTCGTGTTAATCGAACAACGTAAAAAGAAAGACGTTTACAATCTTCGGTGACCTACATTTTTCAATGCATTGCGCAATGCATCAATTTCTGCATGACAAGAACAACACTTTGATATGATGCCGTCTTTGGAATAATTGCGTTGACTGTTATACCCTTTAGAAACAATCTTACCATGAAGTACGGCAATACAACCATGACGGTAATGCATGGTAGATTTTTCAGCACAAATTTGTGCTAATTCCAAAAACCGTTCGTGACGCATACTTTAACGTCTCACTGTACGTTTAACCTTTTTTCTTTTTGTTTTTTTACCTCCATCGTATTTTTGCATTAAAGATGAAATGATAGCTTTACTATCTACGAAAGATTGAACTAACTGATCTTTTTCTAATGTATAGGCTGGTTCATTCATTTCTATACTGATCCGTGTTTCTTTACCAGGAAATATTTTGTTACTATAATCTTTTAATAATTCTGGTAAAGTAAAAGCTGTTTTAGTCAGTCCTGGTAACTGTAAATCAAACATAGATGTACACATTACACCACCACCCCTAGTTTCATTCACAGTACCAGCTTCATACAATCCATTTGGATCTACAATACATGCTTGTTCTGGATATTTTGATTCTACTACTAAATTCAAATTATGACCACCTCCAGATACTTTACGTATATTTACAGAAAAGGAAATTAATTCTTTTGTATCTATCACTGATTTTATAGAAGCTACTTCTTGTGCAATTACTTCATGAACGTTAAGATAAGGATGATCCGTTAATGGTTGGAAATTATAATTTTCTAAAGAATCTACACTATAACCAAATGTACTCATTGATATTTTTGAACCTAAATAATTGTTTGCATCTGTTATAATTTTAAATTTTTTTTTATAAATATCATTTATTTTTTTGAAATAATGTGTCTGAGCTTCTGGAGAAGCTAAAAAACTAAAAGAATTCCATACACATATATTCTTTTCATTTATATTCATTACCATATTTGGTATTATTGGATTTCCATTCGGATAAAAATTGGATATTGCGGTTGTAAAAGTATCTGTTGAAAATGTTTTAGAAGATAAGGATGGTGTAATCGCTAAAAATAATGCTACTGTTGCTAGTATATTTCTTATTTTTACACCACCTTTCATGGGAACCTTTTGTTTCAATTGTATCAAAGTTAATTGTTTTCTATAATCTGACAAAAAAGGATAAAATAAACTACCTTCTTCTGCCTTTGTCAAATCAATTAAATCTTCTGGATAATCTTTATTGAATGCTTGTATAATTAATTCTAATTCTTTATACAAAAAGATACGTCCCTTAATATCTTTTTCTCGAGCCGTTAGTAAAGAGAATTCTTGTAAATTAGTAATCAGGGCTTCCAGACAAATTGTTTTTTGTTTGATAGCATCTACTTTGGTTAAATATTCTTTTACAATTGTTTGATGAGATGTATTTTTTGGGTCATACAATTGATCCTGATGTAATTTTTCTAATGCTTCTTTGTATACATATTCTTCGTTACCATTCACGTTAACAATAGCGTTTGTATCTTCTAAATAAACAATACGACCAACTTTATCTTTTAGTAAAGGATGATGTAATCCATTTATTTTAACTAAATTATTTATTTGAAATGTTTTACTTTGTCCACTTTCATGTAAATTCGGTAATTCATCTTCATCCATATTATTATAAATAATAATAGTATGAGAAAATCTAGGAAATGTGGCGGAGGGAAATGTAGTTCAAATTATTGCACCCCTAAAACCCAAGAAGAACTTGTGGATCAAATTTATAAAGATTATAATGGACATGTCCTTTCACAAATGGCAAAAGGGTTTCCACTTGAAGATCCGTTTAATCCATCTGTTCCACAAATGGTATCATTTGTACAAGAACATTGTGGTGCCAATAACGGCGATAAAATATGTTTGAGGTTGGGTCACAAAAGATTTTTATTTAGTGAAATTGCTAATCTTGTAAAAGAAAAACTCACGAAAAATAATACAAAATCAGGTGGTCGTAGACGAAAAACTAGAAGAGTACGTTAATCTTTTAGTATATATTATTTGATTTAATAAGTATCCAGTTCATTCCATGGATCATCAATTACATTTGGTGGCAAAGTAGTTAAATCTAAATGGTTCTATGTTTGACACGTTTTCCATCTCCAAATCATAATTTGTAATAATCGTCTGCACAATATCGATTTAATCCAACATATTTGTCTATTTTTTTACATATTTCATTGCTGTTTTTACAACGATGTAAATCGTATAAAAAATTATATTTTTTCGTGTATTTATCTGATAAACGATAACAATTGGTTCTATTTCACGAGTCAATTTATACGTTTCCCAAATAATCCTCCTTTTCTTGTACGCATAAATTATCTTAGATATAAATATGCGTACAAGAAAAACGAGAAAATCTAGGAAAGGTGGCGGTTGTACAACTACTTATTCTACGAATGACTATGATAGTGCTCGTGATCTTATGCAAGACATTTGGAGTGAATATAGAAGTTCATCTATTTGGGATGAATATCAAAAAAATGGATATGCAAAAATACCAACTTATGAAAAAGTATTGGAATTTGTACAAGGTCATTGTCAAAGAAATCATGACGATCATAAACCTGACATGTTTGATTCAGATTATAAAGAGTTTAAAATGAATATTATTGCTAAGATAATACATGCTAATGCAGTAAGGGGGTTATCAAACCAATTTGATCCGAAAATCTTACCCAAAGTTTATCCGGAAGACATCCTGAAAGGTGACCATGTTGCGACACTTGGTGGTAGACGAAAGCGTAAAAAAAGTAAAAAAGTAAAATAACTCTAAATGCTTGAACGCATTCGTTTCGGTTTTATTTTACATAGATATGAGAAATGGCTTATCACCCATAGAATCAATAACAATAACAAAACCGGAATACTTTTCGCAATAAAATACATGATAGAAAATCCTGGTTCTGGTTCATGATCTAAATTTGTCCATGAAATAAGTTTATCCGATATAATTTCGGCAAAAGGTGCCAATTTATTTTCACGATTTTTATACCATGTTTTTCGATTATCTGTCATTGGAAATGTTTGATAACATAATGGTTTATAATACATATAAATTGGTAATACCTTAGATATGTAACTATCTATACACCCAAGATCGCCTTTTATTTTATTATTGTTATAATCATTTATTAATTGTTTTCTAGACAAAGAAGAATAAATATTAGCATGTGCTAATACACCAAAGACGCGGTAATGATACATATCTATGGGTAGCGCAATAAGTGGATTTGATCCTAATTGATAGACAAATGAAGTATCTCTTTTTAAAAAAGTATCTACATGTCTTGTATGATTCGATACTTTTTCTGAAAATAAAAAGTCATCCTCTAACACTAAAATATGATTGTATTGTTTTGCATGTTTAAAGACTTCCATGTTTGCATCTATTATATCATAGGCAACCGATTGCATATGTAATTTTTTGGGACATTTATTATACCCTTTATTATAAACAATGTATACTTTATTACTTGGATGATAGGTATCTAATTGTTTATAAATATGATCTAATCTACCATTTCCTTCTAAATGAAGAATATACGTAGCATCCACTTCTTTGAATAAACCATCATCAAACTCTATTAATTCAAATCGATAACACATACTATCACCTTCGTTTTTTTATTTTTGGTGTAGATTGACCCTTTGGTGCTGATGTTTGAAATATTTCATTCGTAAATACTTGCATCAACGTATACATTACTACTACTGGAATAATAAAAGAAGTAAAAATAGCAAATCCAGCAATATAAACACCTAACCCAAAAGGAAAAACTGGAGTAGGTATCAAAATAAAAGCAAGAATAATCATTGCCAACATAATGGCAATGATGGCAATTAATATATTATTCAAAACGACCATGATATTCAAAATGCCTGAAATGGTAATATTATAAATATTCATAGCAGTATACAATGCAGTAAGGGCAACACCATTTAATTTAGCAATCATATCACGTAAATGAATAATCATTTCAACCAATGGAACTATAAAATAAACAATTTTATCAAATAACTTTGAAAAAATGCCACCAAGTTGATTTTTTAACCATTGAATAAAAGCCATAATCGCCATAATGGCAGATAAAACTGCATCTATAAATTCAATAATGATATACATGGCAAATTCAAATGGCATTAAAGCAATGCTAAATACAGCAGATACATCATGTTTAATGCAATAAGAAAAATTAGTTACTGTAGTATCTATACTCGATGTGCCTGGTTCTGGCATGATCATTCCCGCAAAAGGCATGTAAATGGGGTTACATCGATGTAAATTCCAATTTGTTTTTACTTGAGCCATTACAGATTGATACCCAGTATATCCTGTAATCATAATGGTTACAATAATTAATCCAATACTAATACATACATCGCCACCATAACGTTCAAAATATCCTCTATTTTTATATAATTCGTTTATTTTCTCCATGGTGTTAGACTATATTTTTACACATTTACTTTCGACGTGTCCATTCTTCGTTTACATTGTTCATGTTCTTGTATTCTATGCAAACTTATTTCTTTCCTATTGCCTTAATCATAGCACCTGGAACACCATTCCACATACTTTCAAATGTGTACTGAACAGCAGTCATAATATATAAAATAGTTGTAATCATACCAGATAATTTTCCTTGAACATCTAATAATTTTAGTACAATTAAATTAAATTCAACAATTACATTAAGAAAAACACCGTAGATGGATCCTATAATATTGGATACACTAAAGGTCATCCAGGAAGATTGTTCTGTAGAAGCCATTAAACTACCATTGATATCCCCCATCATATCTACCGTCATACTTTGTAAATAATTCAATGGTTGAAGAATAGTTGGTGCAAAAGAAGACATGAGAGTTTGAACACAATAAGAAAAATTATCAGAAGTATTCACATCAGATCCTTCTGGGTTAAAATAACTTGCAAACGGCATCATGATTGGATTACACCGATTTGCGCTCCAATTTAATTTTACATTTTTCATTGTATTTGTAAAAGCGTCAATCATTGGAAAAATGGAAAACAGGACAATAATAAAAATAGATTGTATCCAATCCGAAAACATATAAAATAATTATATTATATGTTTATTCATTATTTTCATACGTTTACTTGGATTTTTTTTACGTTTTATGGATTTGTTTTTTCTAAAAATTGGTTTGATCCTTATTATATTTACATTAATTTGATAACGGCAATATCATGGTCTTTATTTAAAGATGAATGTATCATTTCATTAGTTTCTAAATGGCACAATGATCCTAGTTATCAAATGGGAACAGATACAGAACCCAAAGATATACTGTATCTATTTGGAAAAAAATACTATACCCTCATGAAAAGTATACATAAAATATTTATGTTTCTAAAATCGGCAAGCACCTATATTGTCTTACAAAGAATGCATTATCCCTATAGTTTACAAGTTAGTTTATTGTATCTCTTTTTTTCTTTTATCAAAATAAATTCTAATCTATATCGCGGGTCTTTTTTTCTTATATTTATATTTATAATTTTCAACTTAAAAGGATCGCGACATTACTAAGTATGTTCGCGTAACTCAGCTGGTTAGAGTGTGGGTCTTATCAACCTAAAGTCATCGGTTCGATCCCGATCGTGAACATCCTACCCGGTTAGCTCAGTCGGTAGAGCGCTAGACTTTTAATCTAGTGGTCAAGGGTTCGAGTCCCTTATCGGGTGTTTAATCACTATCATAATTTGTATCTTTCAATATTATGATTGCTTTTTCAATGCGTTCTAATAATTGGATTAATGATTCATGTAATTCTTTGTTTTTTTTTAATTCTTCCGATATAAGTGTTTTTTTCGCTTGAAGTACTTCCATGTCGTATTCTTTGAACGTTTGAAGAATGCGATCCATATTATAACGTCTTATAATATGGATAGTGCCATTATTGTGTTGATCATTACACAATCTACGAATTTAGTATTTGGTATATCTAAAATGATTTTAAAATCAAAATGTAAAATGTGTAAATGTTTCGGTTGTGAAATCATACGCGATGTAGAGTTAGAAGAAAAAGAGGCAGAGTTTGATGCAATTCATACGGTGAAGGAATGAATTATAAATTAAAATTGTAATAATTTGTTTTGTGTTCTTTGTATCCATACGATAATTCGGGGTCAATTGCTTTTCCGTCTTCTATTGTAATAATCTGATATCTTAATTTTGCTGGTTTTAATAAAAAAGCAAAACCCGTTTGTTCAAACAATGTATTGTATGCTTTTAAAAAGGAGTCTTTTGTTTGAAAACACATGGCTGGCATTTGTACACCATATTGCATAACAATAGAACTATTATAATTTTTTGCTTGGTAAGACAAATTAGGATAACCAATGGTCATATTTTTTTTATTATAATCAATCATTTCATCCATGTCTGGTGTATGAATAATATCATTGTAAGACAAGGAATGTAAAAAAGCAGAGTTACCCATGATATTGACTAATTCTTCCATTTTTGTAGCTCGTATGTGATTGCTTTCAATCTTATCTACCATAATAATGACTTTTCCTAATAAAGAAGATAATGGTTCTGACCCTAAATTTTTACCTTTGTTTTCATAACTGTGATCATTAGATAATAATTTAGAATTTAAATATTTGATTAATGCATCCGCTAAATCATCATAAACTTCTATATGATTTGTTTTAATGCGAAAATGTAAAAATAAAGGATCAAATGGGTTTGGACAATGTTCCGTCGACATGGAATTGCTTGTAGCCTTTTCTGAAATTAATTTAATAACACTATCAATTGATAAAGAATTGTAAGTTCCTTTTTCAGTAAAACGTGTAGAATTCGATGTTGCCACTACGGCTTTACCATCGACTTCATAGACTTCAAAATCTAAACAACGACAACCTTGTTTAATAACATTTTCCAAAGCACATAAATTAACCCAATCATTTTGAAATTCACCCGTAGAACAACTATTGTAAGAGGATTTAATATAATAGTCGCGTAATTTTTCTTGGTACCGTTTATCTTGTTTTCCAATACCATTGATGGGTGCGATAGTACTAGAAGAACATGAGCCTTTGGCAAATTGTTTTATCAAATACACAATTATCCAAATAATGATGACAAGACAAAGAACACGTACAAACATATCAAAATCATTCATATTCTATGTTTGTAATAAAATTGAATTGTCTTTTCTCATTTTTATCGGTAACATGAAAGAGCTAAAGGTTGATGTTACTCAACTTCGTGTTTACGAAAATGGTGAAATTGAACGATTGTCAAAATCAGGTGATTGGAAACTTATTCATAATTCAGCAAATCATAATCAAGGTTATAATGTTATTTTGATTCAAAAACGTCAATACATGCGCAGTCGTATCATGGCCATGACGTTTTTGAATGTTGATGCATCTAAAAAAATATTGATGCATCATAAAGATGGTAATAGGTTAAATTGTGCCTTAACCAATCTTAGTGTCGAAACCCATCATTCTATTCGATATACTTAAGTTTTACTTCAATAAATTATATTTTTTGATTTCTTCTTCCGTAGGTGGCTTCGATAATGCTACATATTTGCGTCCATTTAAATCGGCATCACCGGTTGCATACAATTGATATTGTTTATCTTTTTTCAATTCATGTGTGTTGGTCACGTAAGATTGATATTTGGCAGATTCACGAATCACAGAATACATGTCCATCGTTTACTTTAGTTAAAAAAAAAATCAATTTTATAATCTTGAAAAAATATTTTGTAACTTTTTTTGATAATAATTTTGAAAATAAACAAATGTAACTACAAACGTAGTATCACCAGATAATTCTTTTACTTTTTCGTGTTGAAACCCATATATTCCATTCATTGGGAATGGAATCAACGTTACAATGTTTCGAACAATATAAATAATAATGCCTAAAAACCAAAAATATAAAATTAATTCTACAATAGTTATCCAGCGTGGTTTTTTATTTTCCGCTTCTGCATCAAATTCACCTAAATAAATATCACACAATCTAGCTAAAACAATGCCACATACTAAATAAATAGATGTAATAAAACCAATATCTATTATTTTAATCGTTCGTATAGCTATTTCTTTTTTGTAATTCATATTATATGTAAATAGATCTTTAATGATTCTACTATTTTTTTAGATAATTTTCTCTTTTTTTCACCATACGTAAATATATCCAATAAAGTTGGCGTTTCTTTGAATTGTTTTATTAATTCATACATTGTTCCATAAACGTCTAATAATGATTTGGCTGTAACTGTACTTACACCTGGTATTTGAGACAACATCAAAATGTCAATATTTTCAGGTGTTAATTTATCCTTCTTTTTTATTTTTATCATAGAAATGTAATCTTTATCTGTAGCTTCTTTGTTTACTTTGTCTACTAGTTCATTGAGATAATCAACCGTTCCATCCAATCCCACGGTATGCATAATAGAAAACCCGTGAAACCATAAACTCAATAGCGCAGATTCTAAATTCTTTTTAGGTAAAGAAGTTGGAGTATCCATCGATCCTTCAATCAAATAAACAATACGATGAGGTGGAAGGGTTGATTCCAATAACCGATATTGTTGTTCTTGATAACGACCGTCACAAATACTGGATGCTAAATCCGCAATTGTTTTACGTTCCAACAAAATAACAGTTTGTCCCTCTTTTTCAATAGAAATGTCACCAATCGTCATTTGTTTTGATTCGGCCTTCATACGTGCTAACAATGCGTGTTCTCGACAATCGATATACAAGGTCATTCATTACTTATAAAGACAATCCATTTAAATCCTTTCTTTTGTACTTGTCATCATACTACCATATTGTACAGGTCGTTTTTCAATGTCACTATAATCATCGCGTTGAATCACTGTAAGGGGGTATAATACGTACCATCGATCACGTTGTTGTAATTGTTTCCATTGAATATCAATGGCAAATAGTTTCACATTATAATCACTTAATAAATATCCTACACTTTTCTTAAAACAATGTAATAACGTATCGTAATAATGTTGCTTCACAATATAACCGGTAGTCGTTTGTGCATTGAATACACGAAGACATCCCTTTTCTTTATCAAAAGGTGGCCCCATATTGGTTCCTAACAATAAAACATCCCAAACAATAGAACTAGATAAAAAAGTATTTAGTTGTGAATGAAATATATTTGGATCAGTAAATTCAATATCATCTTCTACAATACACATAAACGGTAGATTTTGTTCTTTTGCCAATTCTAAACAACGTATGTGACTCATACCACAACCAATTGCCCCTTGTTTACATTCTACCGCTTCAATACGTATTCCTGTACATCCAATCGATTCAATTTGTTGAAGAACATGATCATTGCGATCTGTTCGATGATTCAAATTAATATAAAATATGTTCATACTTATTAATAGATACTAATTTTTATATAATGAAGCAAATGTTATTTTGAATACTCTAGGAAACTAATATTATAATATAGTATGGCAGATAGAGATGGATACGATCTTTCTGGTTCACAATTTCCACGAGGTCAATACGTATTAGATACAAATGACAAATTATTGCAAATTATAAACCAACCAGGTAAAGATGATTTTCGAGTACTATCATTTTCAAATAAATCTATTTTACTAGTGAAAAGAACTGTATTCAATAAAAAATTAACTCAAGAAGAAGGTATTGAACGTGTAAGATCATTATTTGGACGTATTCCTCCAGATGTGGAAAGTAAATATACGGTAGGTAAAAAAGTAAAAACTAAATTCGATGAAATTGGAACAATTGATGAAATCACTTTACCTTATTTTATACGCGTAAAAATGGATGATGGCACGGATGATACCTATTTCAACGATGAAATTACATTAGTTGAAAACACCGGTGCTAAAGGAGGTAAATCAAAACGAAGACGTTCTAAACGTAGAAAGAATAAACGCACAAAGAGGGTTAAATAGATAGTAAGATAGATAATCAATGGGAATTCCAAGTTATTTTTCGTATTTGTTACGAAAACATCCTTATATCATTACCTCTTTACAAAAAACCGATAATTTATATCTAGATAGTAACTCTATCATTTATGATATAGTTTCTAGCATGGATGTAGTGGATGAACCCATTTTGATTCAAAAAGTATGTGAAAAGATTGATTCGTATCTTTCTTTGGTAAGTCCGAAACGTGTATTTATTGCATTTGATGGTATTCCGCCTATGGCGAAAATCAAACAACAAAAAGATCGTCGGTTCAAAAGTTGGATTCAACAAACTATGTCCAACTCTTCCGTTGGTTGGAATACCATGCAAATTACACCTGGCACATCGTTTATGAATCAGTTGGATGCCAAGTTACACCTTTATTTTAAATCACATACGTCTCGTTATGAATCTTTTCATTTATCTACCAGCAAAGAACATGGTGAAGGAGAACACAAACTTTTTTCATGGATTCGTGAACATCCTGAACTTCATAAAGATCAAAAAACTCTTATCTATGGGCTTGATTCTGATCTCATCATATTAAGTTTGCATCATTTACAATACGGTGAAATACGTCTTTTGCGTGAAGCACCAGCATTCATGTTGCAAGATCGTGAGTTACACGTACTCGATGTACCTAAACTAGCCGATAGCATTCGTGAAATCATTGGAGAAACCAAATTATCGGATTATATTTTCATGACTCTTTTTTTAGGAAATGACTTCATGCCTCATTTTCCAGCTCTCAATCTAAGAACGAATGGGTTTGATACGTTGTTTCGAACATATACCTCTACAGTAAAAGAAAACGAACATTTATTTGATGGTGAAATACAATGGCCTATCGTTCAAAAATTCATAAAAGCACTTTCCCTACAAGAAGAAAACATCATTATCAAAGAATATTATTCCAGAAATCGATTTCATGTAGACGCTTCTACGGAAGAAAAACGGTTACAAAATTTACCAATGTTACAACGCGAAAAAGAACATTTTATTAATCCTACCAAAAAAGGATGGCAACAACGTTATTATGATTCTTTTTTTAAAGTTCCAAAAGAAGTCATTTGTAATGAATATGTTGACATGTTAGCTTGGAACATGCAGTATTATACTACCGGATGCACCAATTGGAAAATGTATTATTCTTTCATGTACCCACCTTTACTAGAAGATTTAGTGCACTTTATTCCAACTACTCTTTTGATTCATCCCAATGAAGAACGTTTCAACGAAAGAGAATTGTTAATGTATGTTTTACCTCCGATTTATTATAAGTTCATACCAGAAGGTATGTCCAAAGAAAGCATAATTCCTACATTAGAATGGTCTTATTGTCGATACACATGGGAAAGTCATGTACGTTATGTTTTATAAACTTGATCGACTACACTTTTTAATTGTTTTGTATTGGCTTCAGTTGTATTTTGCAACGTTTGTACTTTATTTTGTAAAGCTAACAATGCATCTACATCTTTTTTTAAGGAATCTAAATTGGATTGATTTTTTTTAGCTAACATGAGACATGTTTGTTCATCATAATTTTCATACCCTTCTTTTTTGGATAAATAAAAATGAAAAAAAAGAAGTGATAGTAACAATAAAATGACCCAATACATATTATATATTTTGTTTTTATATTCTATGGAAAACGCTAGTTATAAAGTTTTACATTATAAACCAGCCATACAAAAAACAACAAATCAATTAGTTTATGTACCTAAATCCGTAAAAACGGTATTAGATTCTTCTTTTAACCCTCAATTTCCTACTTCACGTCCTTTACAACATTATCGTAAAATCGGTTCTTCTTCCTCTCATACAGCAAACGTTCCTTATACTCCCACGGATTGTAACCCATGTGTTCATTCTAGACGTGTAGGAACAATGTTTAAAATGCTTGGCAAAAAAGATAATGGTATGCAAAAAACAGTATGTTGTCAACCTGGCAATGTTATTAGTTTTAGTGGCAATGCTAACATTCGATCCGGATCTACCAATAAAGGAAAAGGTCCAGAATATTATTTTGATTATGCTATGTTTTTAAAACGTCGCGGTCATTCATTTGCATCGAATTCTACCATTCACGGTATTCCAGGTATTGATTATACAAAATATCCAGATGGAACACCGAATGATAGTAGTCATTATGCAGAAAATTCACCAACAGAATCGAATTGTACACGCACTATTTTTAAACCAAATAATCCTTCCTTTTCTAAACAAGGTCCAGTTGATGGTGGTAGTTACATTGCACGTAAAAAATATAACGCGATTACTACCAACAACGCATCGTTTGTCAAACCATGGGGTGTAAAAATGGGTTATTCCGAAGAACCAGTTTTTTTTAGAAAAAATAAAATGTTTGTTTGTAAACATTCAAATTGTGAATGATCTAGTGATGAATAATACAAAAAGAATAAGGATAACAAGATAACACACAATTCTTACATTTATATAATAAAATGGTTGTGCCTGTTCATTTTCAGAAATTTCATGTACTTGATCTTGATGTATTTGATGTACTTCAATATCTATGTTACATAAAGGACAACGTTTTAATTTAGGATAACAAAGTGCACATACTTTGTGATGACATGGAAATGCAATAAAATCAGTACAATCTTCAAAACAAATGATGCATTCTTCCATAAGTTATCTTTCGTTTTCTATTTATGTTTTTTCTTTTACGGGTTGCACGTTTACCTCCCATGCATCTTTTACAAGAACCCTTTCTTGTATAAGTGTCTATCAATTCATTTAATTTATCTTTTACATATTTCATAGCATCTTTTATATCTATTCCATATTTTTGAATCGTATCTTCAAACTCAACTGTACCATATTTTTGTGCTAACTGAAGTATATAATAATCTTGTGCGTAATATATCATTTCTGTTTGTGTATCAATTTGATGATCATTTTCTGGTTTACCCGTGTAAAATAAATAAGTATCATCTTTAACATTTCGTTGAATCGTACCATTTGTATAACCAATAATTTCTTCTACTGTCATTTCTTCTACATTGGCTGACATGGGTAATACATTTTGATCTGTAAAACAATTTAGTTCATATAAATCAATATCTTTATCAAATCCCATTTTACTATATAAAAAATAACCTGCTATATTATTATATCCACTTGCAAGTTCTAAAATAACTTTTTTAAACCCCTTTTTTTTAATACAATATAAAAAAGAACCTAATAAAAATTTACCTTGAATTTGTTTTGGTTTTGTACAAATTAAATTTAAAGAATATACACCGGTAAGTTGTTTGCATTCTTCATATTTTGAAATTAAAAACCCAGAAATTGCATTTAATTTTTCTTCATCAGTACTATGCGGTAATGATGTATCGATGGCAATAACAATATCATACTGTGGATCATTTTTTATTCCCAAAATAGTATTTTTAGAATATTGTTCTCCAATTTGTCGACATGTTTTTAAAGCAATATCAAAACTTGCTTGTCTTGTTAATTGTGGTGGTTGTGGTGTAGGTCTCCACCATTGATAAAATTGTTTGTGATTCATAAGGGTATATGGTATAGAAATATGCGTTTGATATTCTTGTACTAGAATATCTGTAAATAATGTAAGTGGAGCTTCCATTTGTGGGATTTTAGGTAATGGTTTACCAAGTGGACGAAGCATACAATAACTTTAGGAAATAATATCTTTGTAAAGTATGCAACCAGTTCATTTTACAGGAAATGCAACACTTAATAAAACAAAAAAATATAAATGGGACATTATGTTTACACCTGGAAAAACACATCGTGTAAAAGCAAAACTTTTCATAGATAAAAAAAAAATAAATTTTGATATTGATATTAACGTACATGGAAATAAAATGGATGTAGACGGTTACAAAATAGTAGAAGGTAAAAAAATCCCAGTTTCTTTTAAAAATGTAGATATAAAAAAATATAAACCTATGCTATGAGCAAAGCAAGGATAATTGGTGCAGGATCCGCTGGAAGTACCATTTATCATTGTAATGTAAACTTAAATACGGCTGGAGGAAATAAAAAACAAGGGTTACCATTTCAATTAGATCGTCGTACGTTTCAACATCGTGCCGTCAAACGTCTTGCTACGGGTGACAAACGCGATTATATTTTTACATTGAATCAATTAGGTGGCATAGGAAGAACAAAATGGTATCCTCGCGATGGCATTCATCCTCATACCCCCTATAAATATTAGGCATAACCTCCATAAGGAATAGTAGAATTTGTAGAACCGGTAGAAGCACCTTTTTTTTTAGGTGCAACTGATCCTGCGTTACGTGTACGTATCAATGCTTGTTTGACGTCATTTCCATTACGTGTTGCAAATTGCGTTCGCAAGTTACCAAGAGAAGCAACACGCAATGATGTTCGTTGTGAACTGTCCATGACACCTACCTTTGCTATACGATTCTGTTCTACTTTTTGAACGACCATTGCTCTTTTGGCAGAAAAGCTTTGATCACGCGAAACGGTAGCAGAGGCTAACGTGGTTGTTCCGGAACGAAACATTCCGATAGATCTTGCAGGGTTTTTCACATTTTCAATGAAAGGGGTAACAATAATGGCAGTACTTGCGGTACCAACATTTTGAATTATATAATTACCAATTTTAATTTTATTTCCTATTAAAAATATAGTATTATTTATATAAGAATTAATACCATCTGAATACAACATTACATTTACATTATTATTACTAAGTATAACAGGATTATCAGTCGTTGGTAATAGGAATATAGTTTTACTATCAATTGGTAATTTACTTAAATCATATAATGTATTTATAGGGCAAGATGTTGCATATATTGTTGTTGATGATTCTAAAATGGTTTCGTCAACTTTTGTAAATACGTTTGGTAAAATGCTAATTTTTATAAATTTATTTGCAGGTATTGTTTTCAAATAATTTTCAAGAATTTTTAATTGTTCTTTTGTTTTTATTACAGTAGGAATGGGCATACTTTGAGTAAGTATGGTTGGTGGCTGTATTGTATCAATTTGTGATAAAAACGTAGCTGATGAAGAATATAATTCAATAGTATTTACATTAGGTACAGTTATTGTTACATTAACCGTATCTGTTGAACTAGAATAAAATGTTGTATCCAAAATACCATTGTAACCTAATTTATATTGTAAATGTAAAGGAGGTGTATACCACGAAAGAGTAATGTTTTGTCCGACAGTTACGGAAGATTCAGAAGTAAGCGTATCATAATAATATACAGTTGTAAAAGTCGGTGCAAGGAGACCATTGTATAAAAAAGCGATAGTTGCAGTAGTAATTTGGTTCCATATTGCAAAATCAAATGTATTATCGGTAGTTAAAAAATAAATAGTGGTTAATGGACAACTATCAAAAATACTATTATCATTTGTAATTGTGAACGTGGCAGGCACAACAAAAGAAGACAAATTTGTTCCAGAAAATGCACTATTGCCAATGGTAGTTAATGTGGATGGTAAAGTTACTGAAGATAAATTTGTACAATTATTAAATGCGTAAGGTGATAATGTAGTTAATCCAGAACCATATAAATTTACACTTGTTAACGTATCAATATTCATAAAAGTTTCATCAATAGTAGTAAGATTCAAAGTATTAGATAAATTAATTGTTTCTAATGGACATCCCTTAAATATACTATCACCACTATAAGTTATTAATGAATAAATATTTGTATTGGATAAATTTAAATGTGTCAAATTACAATTGAGAAATGCATCATTACCTATTGTAGTTAATGTGGATGGAAAAGTTACAGAAGATAAATTTGTACAACCAGAAAATGTAGAATTACTTATTGTAGTTAATCCACTTGGAAAAGTTACGGAAGACAAATTTGTACAATTATTAAATGCGTAAGGTGAAAGTATAGTTAATCCAGATCCAGAAAAATTTACACTTGTTAACGTATTGTAATTTAAAAAAATAGCATCATTCATACTAGTAAGATTTAAAGTATTGGATAAATCAATTGTTTCTAATGGACATCCTGTAAATGTATTTGTAAATGAGGTAATTTTTGTATTAGATAAATTTAATACTTTCAATTTACAATTAGTAAATGAATTTATATTAATCGTAGTTAATCCAGTTGGAAAAGTGACAGAAGATAAATTTGTACAACCATAAAATTCATTGTTACCTATTGTAGTTAAACCAGAGCCAAAAAAGTTTACACTAGTTAACGTAATTATATTTCTAAAAATAGCATCCATAGTTGTAAGATTTACAGTATTGGATAAATCAATTGTTTCTAATGGACATCCAGAAAATGAATCTGTAAGTGATGTAATTTTTGTATTGGATAAATTTAATACTTTCAATTTACAATTAGTAAAAGCATAACTATTAATCGCAGTTAATCCAGTTGGAAAAGTGACAGAAGATAAATTTGTACAATTATTAAATGCGTTAGATGGAATTTCAGTTAAACCAGAATAAGATAAATCAATAGATTGAATAGTAGTATTAAATAAAAATGCAGTTTGAATATTGACCACTTTTGGATCTAATATATATGAAGTTTGTGGTGTTATTACACCTGTAATCGTATATGTATTATTAAGAGTAGTGTAATTAAAAACAGACATTGGTGTATAATTTGGCATATTATATATTGATATCTTAAAAGTTATATTATTCAAAAAATTGATATGAACTTATTTTTATATCAACAAGAAATGCCTCATAAGTACAACCTCCGTAATTCTCAGTTTGATCAAGATAAATTTAATGAATTGCTCTCAGAAATATTCCCCTCTAAATATATGAAAGATAAACTAAAGAAGGGCTCGGAGGAGTCTGATTCTGAATCAGAATATGAAACGGAGGACTCTGAGTACGAGACGGAAACGGAAGAATCGGACGATGATGACTCTGATTATACGGAAGAATCCGACCCCATCAACGTAAACATTACCTTTACCGTAGGACAAGAAGAAGAATCTGACGAAGAAGAGATGGATGTTGAAAAAACAGAGGAGTTTTTAGGAAAGATTGAAAAAATGGTTCCTGAATTTTCCATGTATAAAGAATTGCCAATGTACAAGAAAATGCTAGAAACACAACAGGAAATGGCTAAAAAGACCAAATCAGCCAAAGAACGTACTGAGAAAAAGGAAAAAAGAGGTAACGAAACTAAATTTGGTGAATTGATCCAAAACAAACCGGCAAATGATCTAAAGTATTTTCAAGGACTTGCTTTAGATGAGCAACGCACACTTCTTACCAAACTCACTGCGTTGCGCGAACTAGACAAACAACAGAAACCCAACCGTATTCGATTGCTGGAATCTGACATACCCGATGAATACAAGTTGATTGCTTTTCAAAAAATGAATCAATTGAAACAAGGCAGTGACGGTGAAATTGGCAAAATTCGTGCGTGGCTAGATGGATTCATGAAAATTCCCTTTGGAAAATACCATACCCTTCCTATTTCCCTAAAAGATGGTCCAGAAATATGTCACGCTTTTCTCGAAAAGGCGAAACAGCAACTCGATGAATCTACTTATGGGTTGCAAGATGCCAAAACACAAATCATGCAATATATTGGACGTCTCATTTCGAATCCTCAAAGTACAGGAACGGCCATTGCTATCGAAGGACCTATGGGTACCGGGAAAACGACATTGGTGAAAGAAGGTATCAGTAAAATTCTGGGACGTCCATTTGCCTTTATAGCCCTTGGTGGTGCTACCGACAGCAGTACGTTTGATGGTCACATGATTACGTATGAAGGAAGTATCTGGGGTCAAATCGTAGACATTCTCATGAAGTGTCAATGCATGAACCCTGTGTTCTATTTTGATGAATTAGACAAAGTGAGCGACACCCCGAAGGGTGAAGAAGTGATCGGTATCCTCACACATTTGACGGATACGTCACAAAATGATTCTTTTCAAGATAAATATTTCAGTGGTGTTAATTTAGATTTGTCACGTTGTTTATTTGTCTTCAGCTATAATGATCGTTCCAAGGTGAATTCGATTTTGAGAGATCGCATGTACGTCATCAAGACGGAAGGGTATTCGACACCTCAAAAAACGATTATTGCGAAACAATACTTGTCCAAATCGATTCGTCAAAATATTTCCTTTACAGAACAAGAGGTGATCTTTACAGATCAAGCTATTCAATATATGATTGATCATTTTACTGGAGATGAAAAGGGTGTTCGTAACTTGAAACGATGTTTGGAAACTATTTATTCTAAACTCAACTTATTTCGATTGATGAAACCCGGTACAAACTTATTCACTTCCGATTTGCCGTTAACAGTATCTTTCCCTTTTACCGTAACACCAGATACAGTTCGTCTTTTACTGAAAATTGATGAAGTGAAAACGTCTTCTATGATGTACCTCTAAAAATTATACATTTGTAAAATCTAAATTAACAGTATCTTTAAAATAATTTTCGGTTAAATTTTTTATTAGCAAAGGTATACTTATATTACTAAAAGTAATCGTAATGTCTGTATTGGAAAGATACGGTTGATAAAAAAATAAAAAATTTTTTAAAATAAGTGGTGTAAACACTAATACATTTCCACGTAAAGTAATACTTCCTGAAATTGCTTTTTTTAATTCACCATTCGTTGGTCGTATTACACAATACGTATAATTTCCATCTTTAAATGCAGGCAAAGTGGATATCCAATAAGTAGCCTTTTTTAACATGTCTGTATATAAATTCGAAAATGTTTTTGTATCATCATTTATTACTTCTAGTATACTAGCATCATTTACTTTTTCTACAAAAAAATTATTCGTGATAATATTAGTTCCAACGATTGGATTACCTAATCGAAAAGATGTATTAAATTGAATAATTGGATATTTTATAATCGCATCGGTAGTCGGGTATTGATACCGTTTTATATTTTGTATGGGGTTACTTTGTGATGGTATATTATATTTTTGAATCAAAAAAAGAAGTGCATCACGTAAAGACATTTTAGTAATTAATTGTTTTAATTCAGGTAAGTACTTTGCTATTTCACAGGGAACAACATATAAACGATCGCCAAGTTTAATCGTAGTAGTTACTATATTATTTTTTTTTTTTGTTGCAGAAATAGTATTTGTTGTTGCTCTTGCTAAGGCAGGCGTTAATCCCGCAGTAGAACATCGGGCGAGTCCTATTTTACTATTTTCAATTGATCCATAATCTGCAGGTGATGCATTTAAAATAGTTACTATAAAAGAAGTATAAATTAAATATGCAGTAGATCTTAACGTTAATGTTAATTCTCCTGATGTAGTTATGGTTTGAGATGGCACCCAATTGTAATTTTTTGATTCATTCGTACGAATAATAGTATTATTTATTATTAAATTAAACACCTCATTTTGTAGATACGAAGACGAAACTTTTGCTTTCCATGATAATGGAACAGTAACAAAATAATTATAAAATCTATTCTTACCAGTAACGTCTAAACAATCAGGATTCAAATAAAAAGGATTAGTTGTTGCTGTAATCAATGAATTTTGGTCACATATATATTGTAATGTAAATGGTTGAGTTGCATTAGAAGTTAATGGAACAAGTATATAAGGGTACCAAGAATAAACCTGTTGTCCTGTACTAATAGTTCCTGTAGTAATCGTCGTGATGGTTGTGCCTTGAATTAAATTTACAGTATAAGTTAAGCTAGTAGCAAGAGTGGACAAAAAATTAATAACAATTGGATTTTCTTCAATCATTAACTGGTTATCATTTACTGTAATGTTACCAGCGTTGGAAGTTATTTTAAACGTACCACTATTTTTTGAAGTACTTAATGTATTATTTGTTACAATGAAATAAAAAGCGTCTATGTCTAATTCAGCACGTGTTAACACATTCGAATATGGCGTATAAGTATAAGTATAAGTAGATACACCTGTAAAATCCGCCAAAGTTATTGTTTTTGTGGCAGATACAAGTTTAAGTGAATAACTGTCATCTTTTTTACTTGACAAAATAGTAACATTTATTTGAATATCTGAAAGAATTGTATAACTAGATAATAATGCGTCTATTGTAATTAAATCTTGTATTTGAAAGGTGTCACTTTCTCCGTAAATAAAAGTTGTATATTTATTAGATTGTATATAAATTTTTATATCTGTTGAAAAATAAGACTGCAAATCAAAATTGTTTGGAATCCACGTAAAATTATTTATTTTTGTTGTTACTATAATGTTTCCGATTTTTATTAAATCTACACCTTTTTTTATATATAAATCGAGTTGATCTGACAGTGCTAAATACTTTAATATGTTATCACCATTCAATGTTAATGTTGTTTCAACCTGCGTATATCTATTTATATTACCAATGGGTGATATAGTTAAACAATTTTTATTAATAATTCCATCTAATGAATTGGTAAGTACCGGAATTGTACTAGATGAAACAATAGTATAAGTATTAGTTGGTATATTATAGGAATAAGGTGTCCAATTTATAGAAAAATTATTTAAATAATTACTAAGTGATCTTATATCAAAATAATTACCATTTAATGTAGTATTAATTGTGTTACTAGTATTTACATAATAATAATTTAATTTTATATTTACAGTAGCTTCTTCAATGCTATAATATGTTTTTGGTATTTCAATAGACAAAGTAGGATTCAGAAATTCTGTAGTAAGCGTTATTTTATGATTATCATCGTAATACAATTGAAATGTATACACTTTATTCAAAATTTTATTTAATGGAAAGAAATTATACAATTTATTACTAACAAGTGTAGTTGTTAATAAGATACGCGCTGAATCTGTAATATCATAAATATCGACTACATCAGTTGCATTGCCACTAGTTACATTCCATGTAAAATAACTATTTGAATAATTATATGGATAATCAATAATGAAATCAGATAATACCAACGTAGAACTATAAATAAGAAACATAGATGATGTGTATTGTACACCATTATCACCCATTATGACAATACAATATTGAGACGTATCATACCTTGCAAACGTAATAGTTGTAATGTCTAAATTGTATTCTGAGGTTGTAAGTGTAGTTGTATTAGTAAATAAAGATGTACCAGTGAATCCATTTGAATATTTATATAAATACACATTTGTGCTTTTAAAATTCCAATTGAATGCAATGGTATTATGACCTGTAGATTTGTAATAGGGACCTGTAGTTGTAAAAGTAATGGTAGGTTCCACAAATTGTACTGTGTAGTATACACGATGATCGTCATCATAATATAATTCAAACGTATAACTATTTGTACCCGGTGCTAATACATCGTAAGCAAAACTTTCAAGAGAAGCCAATATGCCAGAATATAATTGTGTTCTTGTTCCCTGTAACGTTTGATAAATATCGACTACATCAGTTGTATTACCACTAGTTACATTCCATGTAAAATTTTTACTTGCATAATTATTATATGGATAATCAATAATGAAATCAGATAATACTAACGTAGAACTATAAATAAGAAACATAGATGATGTGTATTCTATACCATTTTCATCCATCATAACAATGCAATATTCACAGGAAGAGTAACGTTGAAAAGTAATAGTTGTAATGTCTAAGCTGTAAGGCGATGTAATGTTTTCTGTAGTAGACAAAGCATCCCCATATTTATTTGACGATGCATATTGATACAATTTCACAGTTGAGCTAGTAAAATTCCAATTAAAGGTAATGCTAGTATTTGCAGTTTTGTTATAAGGTCCATTCGTTGTAATAGTAATAGTTCCTACTGTAAAAGTTACTGGTTTTGTAACAATATATGTTTTGTCGTTACTAAGTGTTCCCGTTACTTTTAATGTATATGATCCGGACGGAATAGTTTTATTTGCTATCCAAACAATCGGATTGGTTATATTTATTACATTATTACGAACTGTAGATATAAGTGAACTACCAGACATCAATTCAATAGTATAAGATATAGCGTCACCTTTTAAAGTAATACTATATTGTTTTCCTGATGTAATTGCATCGTCTGCATTTACTGTAAATGGCACAAGTGTAATATCAAATTCACTCCATTTATTTGTTTCATTTGTACCATCATATATATAAATTGTATTTGATATAGGGGTACTATTATAAGGTGCATTAAAATTATTTAAAAAATCATTTACAGTTGGTGTATATTCTTCATTTTTTTTCAAAGAAACATTGTTGCCTAATATATTTACTATTCTACTAAGTATTGGAGTTTGTGTATATTCATCCCATGTAATTGCATAAGGAGTGCCACAAACCCAACTTGTGGATGTTGTTATATTATTTACTGGATAGATAGTTATATCCAATGTTTGTGATGTTTGAAATGTTACTGATTCAAACATAAGGGTATAGATACCATTGTACTCCGTAGTATTCAATGAATCTACTATTCCATTATACTCATACAAAGTACCAGTTTTTGTATAAGTTAATTCTTTTGTATTTATGTACAACTTTATATTTGGGTTATCGGAATTAGTAGTTATGGTACAAGAAATATCGAACAGATCATTATAATTCAATGGAGAGGTACACGTAATAGTACTAAAAACTAAACTTTGTATAATAAAATTAGAGGATACATATTCTTCATTATCCCGTATGATAACAATACAATAATTAGATGTATTGGGAGTGAAAGAAATAGTCGAAATATCTAAATTGGTTGGAGAGGTAGCCGTTTTAGTAATCAAAGCTGTTCCAGTTGGTCCATTTATAGAATATTCATATAAATTTACGGATGTACTTGCAAAATTCCAATTGAATATAATATTATTATTTGTAGTTTTGTTATAAGGACCATTGCTTGTAATATTAATTGTCGGTGATGCAGTGGTTGGTGGTTCAGTTGGTGGCGCAGTGGTTGGTGGTTCAGTTGGTGGCGCAGTGGTTGGTGGTTCAGTGGTTGGTGGCGCAGTGGTTGGTGGTTCAGTGGTTGGTGGTTCAGTGGTTGGTGGTTCAGTAGTTTGTTCAGTTGTCGTTGGTGTTTCAGTGGTTGTTACCATTTTTATACATGTATATTTTTTTTCATTAAAGTATCTCCATTCATGTCATAAAATCCAAATTCTAATTGTTTTGTGGTTGTTTTTACATAAGCTACACCGGTTGAAGGTAACGTGGCAAATCCCGGTCTCACATTTGTATGACTTTGTCTCGATCCACATCCTGATACTAAACAATGAACACCATCTTCTTTATAACAAATATTATGGTCATGACCAGATAAGTACAAATGAACACCATATTTTTTTAAAAGAGGTAATAAATTACTATGAAGTTCATTTGTGTCACCATGTGGACCATTTGAATAAATGGGATAATGACCAAAGACAATTTTCCATTTTGATTTACTAGTCTTTAACACGTGTTCCAACCATTTTAATTGATGTTCCCCGTTTAAATCGTTCAAAAATTCCAACGTAGATACTGGATTATGTCCCATCGCCGTTGTATTCAATACGGATTCCATCGGTGCTAATTCATACGTATCAATGGCAATCAAGTGGACGTCTTCATACGATCGATCATAAAAACGTCTCGGCATAATCCATAAAGAATTCATTTTGGAATAATCTATTTGTGCTTGAATACTTCCTAAATGATCATGATTTCCTAAAATAGCAAAAAATGGTTTGAAAAAATAAGTGGTATAATGTGTTGTCCACATGGCATCAAATGGTGTTTGTACACCATGATCGTAAAAATTATCACCAAGTGATAAGATGGCATCTGGGTTTTTATCATCGACTAATTTTCGAAGTAATTTTTTTAAAAACGTATTTTCTCCCCAATCACCAAAAGAGAGAAAGTACATGAAGGAAGTAAATAAATAAAATTGAAGTTCTTTTTATGAATCTATTTATAAAATGAATACGTATTTGCTTCCCGTTCCGTTTGAAATCGCTGAACTCATCAATAGCTTTGCGTATTATGATTGGAATACATGGATACGTCTCGAAAAAGAACGCCTTTTTATGAAAGATTTAAAATATCGTATGATTCATTGTTACGTTAATCATGAACATAATAATGATCATGATGGTTCTTATTATTATAATGATAATTATGATTATACTGAATTAGTTATATGGTTAGCTGTACCACCGAATGTTGAAACAGAAATGCAATTTCAACCATGTTTTTGTAAAAAATGTGGAAATTATATTTATAAAAACCCTTTTTGTACTTGTTAACACTTTTTCATCTTACGTGACTTGCGACTCTTTGTTCCATCACGCTTTACATATCCGAACTTTCCTTTTTGAGCAAAAAAACCATGTTTCTCAAGCCTTTTTTCCTTTTTTGCAGAAAGATGCTTCTTTCTAGAAACCCATCGTCCACGCTTTGTGTAAGTGAGGTCCTTTTTGGTTAATCCGCCACTTGTTTTGTACGCAGTGCCGTGACCGACTTGTTGACGACTTCCTTCAAGGATAGGGAACGATTTTCCGGAAATGTGATATTTACCATCTTCTGCCTTAAGGATTCGTCGCATACCTTTTCTTTATATTTTTTTTTGTTTTTTTTGTTTTTTTTCTTTTACCCCCCCGATTTATTTCTTCCTCTGTTCTTACTGAAAACCATGCAGGTCCTAATTGTAGTTTCACTAACGCACGTATAAATGGGTTTAATCCACTTGATGGATTAGCTAATTGTGAAAGAAGAGCATTTGAATTTGGTCTAGCCTTTAAATTTTCTAAAAAAACACTTATTTTATCATACGTGGTTTGATCTGCATCGGCTCTTTTCAACATTGCATTCAACACATCTTTTGCTGTTTTAAAGGTTTCATTATAAGTCAATTCCATACTATAAATGAAGATAAAATTCAACTACTTTGGGATGCAACTTGATTTTCTGACTATTAAATCCAGTTAAATAAAGTCCTGATAAATCCACAACACGCGAAAGTGCCACATATGTTTGTCCACATTCAAATACATCATTTCCTAAATCAAGTTCTGCTTCTTGAAGTGTCGCCCCTTGTGCTTTATGAATGGTAATGGCCCATGCATACATCAATGGTACTTGAGAAATGCTAGATGAATCCGATGTCCAACTGTGCGGTTTCATAAGAATGTCTCCTTGATCAAACCGTACAATTGGGTATATATCGAATCCTACCACAACACCTTGACTTCCATTACACAATTCATCCATATTGACGATACACATCACTTTTGTTCCCACTTTTAATTGAATTGTTTCTCCACAAAGCATATTTTTCTTCAATGCATCCGCGTCATAAATATTTGTAGTGTCTACTTTCATTTTGTAAATATGCTCTTCACCCGTAAGACCAGCGTATTCTTTGGCATTGATATCATCAGCCTTTTTACGTGTAGGTACAAGACGTGTACATCCATTTCCCGGTATCATGCGTTCTTTCAACAACGCATGATACGCATCGGATAATTTTCCATTTCGTATTTCTTTCAAAATGGATTGATATGTTTCATTGGGTTGACGAAAGAGACGCGTTAACTGAACTGTATATGGGAACGTCTTTTTCCATTCTTTGTGTTCAAAACAAAATTGTCCGTCAACTGGTGGCAATTGGTAAAAGTCGCCACAAAAGATAAGCTGAATGCCACCAAACGGTTTGGTGGATCGTCGTATTTCTTTGCCAACAAGATTTAACATGTCAAATAATACATCAGACATCATGCTGATTTCATCCACAATTAATACATCAGTTTCTCTCCAACGATTTCGCACAAATTTATTTTGCAAAGCTTTGCTTGGATCACCCAGTCCAATGCCCGCCCAAGAATGAAGCGTTTTGGCATTACAATCTAGAAGTACGGCGGCGCAACCGGTCATGGCACATACTTGAATTTTTTTCTTGCATTCTCTGTAAACGGTACGTATCCATTTTGATTTGCCAGTACCACCTGGTCCAGTTAAAAATACATTTTTACCCTGTTCAAAAAGCTCATAAGCGTATTGTTGTTCATCTGAAAAATCTGAAAACATTTTACAGTTTATTCTATTTGATAATCAATTTTGTTTTTCTCGAATGCTTTCGCTTAGAATGCTTTCGCTTAGAATGCTTACGTTTACCACCACTAGGAACCACTGGAGTAAATGTTGATGTTGAATTATTTACACTTACTTCATGACCTCGAAAATCAAAATAAGCAACGTTACTTCGCTCCCATAATGGTCTATTTGGTTCGTTACTCATTGAAGCTACTCTTTTTATTAACCATGTTGCACCATGTATATGACCATTGTAAGGTGCATCACTACCATTCGCTCTAATAATATAATATCTATTTGGTTCTACATTATTGCCATGTACATCTACTAAAGGCGTTGGGTTCATACTTTATATTTTTTTTATTTTGAGAGGAACTTTTTTATGGTTGAATTCAGCCAATCTTTCTTTGTAATCTCCACTACAAATAGCACTTTTTGGATTATTCTTTAAACACATTCGTACCCTGTGTTCATAATAATATTGATCATAAATATCTTCTTTCATATCAAAATAGTTCTTTTCAATGGCAACCTTTCCTAACAGTATATATACATGTGTTTTTCCAATCGCATAGGGATAATCTACACCACTATTTCCAATCTTGGAATGAAAGGTCTGTATTGTATCTCCATTGACTGGTAAAAAATCATAAATGATATGTCCAATAAAACGATAGCTGGTTTTTAGTTTTAACAATACACTTCCTTTTCCACCAAATACTTTTTCAGGAGTAACTGAAAATAATGATTTGCGAGGTTTTTTTATATTTATCCATTCACCATCTAGATACTCTTCCGTATCCATATTTTTGGAAACGGATACCGTTTTTCCAACTTCTACAAAGAAAGCAGTGGCTCCATTATCAATCGTTTTATAGGTTCGATTCTTTCTGGACATATTTTAACTAAAGAAAGTATGGATGCTGAAGAAGTCATAATTAATTTAAAGCTTTTGTCTCAAGTAGAAAAAGGTCAAAAACTTATCACGAGAGATGCTTATCTAAACATTGAAGGACCATATCTTTTTGTTCCAGAATTTGTACGACGATGGAGACGTCAAGATAGTCGTCATGAAACTGTAAAATGTATCAATCGTATTATCAATGATGCCATTGTCTTATTAAAAAAAGATCCATTGATGAAAACATACATACGTCAAGCAAAACCAGGTATCATGAATTTAAAAGAAACGTATTCGATGTGTCACCAAACCTGTGCTCGTTTAGATATGATTTTAGATAAAGTGAAAGTATACGATTCTATTGAGGTCTCTGACCCTGAAGATAAGGAGGTAATATAGGAATATACACAGTTGGTGCCGGCGCAAACATCACAGTATCTAATGAAGTGAAAGATGCGGTAGGTGTAGACACAGGATACACATAATTGTTACTTCCAATACCAAATAAATTGGTTTCCAAGTCAATTGCATTCGAAGAAAGACGATTAGAAGGAACATATTGCATATTGACACCACAAGGAAAAGCTGGTGCAGTAAATTTATTTTCTATGTGTAAAGTAGATTGTTTGTCTAGTTCATTGCGTTGAATACAAAAATTAGAATACATTTGTTTATTACGTGTCCCTGCCATAACTATACAAAAGAATATAAAAATAAATATTCCAACATACTATGGAAGATATTCGAGATGAAGATAGAGGAAAAGAAACCATGGTGTTTGAAATTACTTCCATTTCCTTAAATGCGGTCCTACAATTTTGTGTAGGAAATCTATATGAACACAAAGGAAAAGATCGATACAATGTTTACCTCGTTAAAAATGGTAAAGTGCATGGTTGTGTTGGCCACTATGATGTAGAACAGGGAGAAGTTACTACAGATGCAGGTGGAAAAGATTTTGATGTAAAGAAATATGAAGAACCGGTTTGGTTGATTGAAGCATCCTCTTCTTTGTTGACTCGTGAAGTAACCAAAGAGAAAGACAAACCAGAGAAAGATAAAGCAGAAAAAGAGAAGCCAGAAAAAGCGAAACCAGCACCAACCCTTTTCCGTGTCGTTATTACCTCCGTTGATGGTGATTGTTTTTATGATTCGGTAGTTCGATCTGAAAAAGATGCTGGATATAATGAAGATGCAATTATAGAATTCAAGGAAAAGCTTGGTGTCTTTATGACCAAAGGTGAAAATAAAATAAATTTGATTCAAAAATACAAGGCGATTGTAGACGTAAAGGGTACCAAAGGAAAAACACAAACATTAATTGAAGATGCTTATTATCGTAAGTATTGTGAAATGCGTAATTCAGGTATACCTGATGCGGATATTTTGGTACAAATGAGAAAAGATCTTGATGCACCTGGTGCAGATCCAAATCTTGCCAAAAATGTTAATCCAGAAGATTTTGAATTATTAAAAAATGACGATGAATCTCCTAACAAACCAGCCTATACCCAAGACATTTCTGATTTATCGGATGAATATATTCGCGACTTTTTTGGAAATGACAAAACGTTGGAAGGTGATGATATTATTGATACATTTTTAGAAAAATTTATGAAAAAGACTACATGGGCCGATGCGTTTATCATTTCCCAAACAGCTCTTTTTATGAATGTGATTTTCTTATTGTTGGTTGAAAAAGGAAAAAGAGTAGAAGACTATACAGTCTTCAATATGCAAGCTCAGTTAGAACATCCTATTGATAGAGATACACAATTTATCATTGCAGATTATCAACCTCAACGACATTTCAAGCTCATTGCACAACGCGAACCTTTTATTGGAAGATTTACAATCGATACTCTCCCTCAAGTAATTAAAGACAAATTTCCTTTGTTTAAATCTAGAGCAGAATCATTACCACCTGCTACAGGAGATGAGGAAGCACCGACCTATGAACCGGTTGCAGTGGATGTGCCCAAGGTAGCTAAAGACGTTCCTGAAGATCAAGCACCTGACGCACCTGATGCACCTGATGCACCTGAAGTCGATCAAGCACCTGTAAAAACTGGAAAATACACTGCAGAATCGTTGAAAGGAAAGGGAATAAAGGAGTTAGAAGATATTTTGAAAAATGAATTTCCTGATGTTCCCCGATCTAGAGTAAAAAAAGACGGAAAACAAGCTCTTATTGATTGTATCTTGAATCCAGAAGATGAAAAGTGTAAAAAGGCAAGTAAAAGTAAAAAGCCTGGTGGCGGAAAATTTACTCGTCGTAAGTAAGACAATTACGACAAGCTGGTCTGTACTTATCATCGGGTGCATATTGTTCTTCGTTAGCAGAGATACGTTTACTAAACGGTGCTTTGTTCCCACAAAGACACCGTGCATATAATTTTGTGTAGGAATCTGCAATGGGAATCAAGGAAAGTATATCACCAAATGTTTTTTGTTGAAAATCACCATCTAAACCATATACATATACTTGTTTCTTTTGTCGAAGTGCTTCTTTGACAAAAGGAATTAAATCAGGAAAGAATTGTGCTTCATTAATCGAAATAATGTCTGCCGTAGACGTGTCAATAGTTGTCAATGTTTTTGTTTTAATACAATGTACCATTTCTCCATCATGAGAATAAAGGATAGAAATGGAATAAGTAGTTGCATTGGTTGTATCATAATCTAGAATCATATGGACACCTTCTACGTTGTTTTTAATCAACGCGGTTGTTTTTCCCGAGAACATACATCCAACAGTAAGAGACAACATTTTTTATGCATAAATGTGAATGAGTTTCAATTTTTAGCAGAACCTACGGTTCCGCACCTCCCTTATTTTTGTATTCCTATTTCTTGTATTCCTTTTATTCTTATTTCTTGTATCCCTTTATTCCTATTTCTTGTATCCCTTTATTCCTATTTCTTGTATCCCTTTATTCCTATTTCTTGTATTCCTTTTATTCTTATTTCTTGTATCCCTTTATTCCTATTTCTTGTATCCCTTTATTCCTATTTCTTGTATCCCTTTATTCCTATTTCTTGTATCTCTTATTTTAAGGGAGGTGCGGAACCGTAGGTTCTGCTTACATTCCAAATTGAGAAAAATCATTTAATACGGGTACAGGTAAAAATTCAGAATTGGTGCTAGAATAGTTAGGTACTTTTTTGCAATCAAAAGAAGGTTCAGGACATCGTCCACAAGGGGGGCATGGTTGAGGTTCAGGACAAGAAGGGACTGTTTTTGTAGGACCAGAAAGGAAAACGGTAGATGTATTGTAAGCAGAAATGTCTGAATTATTTTGAACAGGAAGTAATGAATCAGAAGGATAAGGGGCACAATTACTGCCAGATGAATTTTTTACAGTAACATTATCAGGACAGCAACCATAGGTCGATGTCGAGCAAGACATTGGTGCAGGTGCAGGAGAAGGTGCAGGAGAAGGTGCAGGAGAAGGTGAAGGACCAGGTGAAGGACAATTGCTTCCATTTGCGTTTCTGTAGGTTACATTATCAGGACAACACCCGTATTGTGTTCCCGCACATCCACCAATAGGATTACAATTACTACCATCCATATTTTTTGCAGTTACATTATCGGGACAACATCCGTATTGTGTTGCTGAACAACCACCTATTTTAATACTCGAATCTACGCCTACAATTTGATTTCCGTTTGGTCCTTTTGCATAAAACCCATTTGGACCAGAATAAAATTTTACTTTATCTCCGTTAAATGCAGTATGAGTATCATCTTTTACAGCTGAAAAACTAGGTCCAGTAATGACTGTACCTTTATCTGTTGTCATTTTTTGAATATCTTTTATGTACAATGGTTCAGATTCATAGTTAGACATTTTGCGTCGTTTCATTGAAGTCCCCGTCGGTCCTGTTGGTCCGGTTGGTCCCATTAAACCATCCATGCCAGAAGGTCCAGGAAGACCTATGCCAGTTGGTCCAGTAGGACCCGGAGGTCCTGTAATACCCGGAGGTCCTGTAATACCCGGAGGTCCTGTAAGACCCGCAGGTCCTGTAAGACCCGCAGGTCCAGTAAGACCAGCAGGACCAGTAACGCCAGCAGGTCCGGTAGCACCTGTTGCACCAGTGGGTCCAGTCGCGCCAGCAGGTCCAGAAATCATTGGAATAAATGTTTGTGTTTGATCACTTGTTAAAAATCGAAATTGTTCTAATATATTATTTGACGAGTCCATTAAAATCATAGTGCATCCTACAATTCTATCTTGACAACAATCTGCCCTATTATTAAAGAGTACTTTACTTAAACTATATTCTTGACCTAAATCAACCATCCAAAATTCATTAGGGGTAGGTGTACCACTATGATACATGGTATTACTTTTACCATCTACTGCTCTACTAGGTGGATAATCACCCCATACAGTATTTGCGGTAGTAGTTTTATTTAAAGCAACATTGTTGCCTTGCATATCATAAGCCATCAATTGTCTTATTTGAATATAGTCAGGTGGTTGCCTAGTAGAATTAATTATTTTAATAAATCTTACACCAGGCGTTGTAAATCCTTCAAAAGCACCTTCAAAAACACCTAAACTTGCTTTTACATCATAATAATAATCTGCTGGCGTTTTATATTTAGGTAATTTTTCATTCATATACAAAATAGGAACTTCACTTTTTTTAAAACTAAAAAATAAAAGAACAAGTAAAAGGATTGACCATATAATAATCCACATACCTTTAGATTATAAAATATTAAAATTGATCGGACTTACATAAAAAATAAAAATGCGTCTTCTAGTCTTTGATACAGAAACAACCAATAAACCGCCAGCCATTAAATTATTGCCTGAAACAGTTGAACATTGGCCTTATATTGTTCAATGGAGTTTTGTACTATTTGATACCGATACATACAAATATAGTGAATATGATTACGTTATTCAATGTAATGTACCGATTGAAAATGATCACATTCATGGAATTACTACTTCTATGAATAAACAACTTGGATTTTCCTTTTCTTTTATCTTTCCCATTTTTGAAGAATGTATGAAACAAGCAGATTTAATAATTGGACATAATATTGATTTTGATCTCAATATGATAAAAGCCGAATGTTTTCGTCATGGTATTACATTTACATGTATAAAACCAACGTACTGCACCATGAAGACAACTACCAGGATATGTGCATTACCCAAAATGAAATGGCCTACTCTAAAAGAACTTCATTTTCATTTATTTCAAGAAACGCCTACCAATCTTCACAATTCTATGATTGATGTATGGGCTTGTTTACGGTGTTACTTGAAAATTATGAATCAAACCGATTTATTGGAAGATTTAAAAAAATTAAAAATAGTTCTGAAGTGTATATGATCTTTATTTTACTCACATTATTAGTACTGGATAGTATTTATTTAACTTTTCATTTTACTTTTTTTCAAACCGTATTTAAGAAAATACAACATACACCTTTACAATTTCGTATTCTTCCAGCAATGTTTGTTTACGCCTGTCTTACTTTATTAGTTTATAAACTTGTGCAATATAAAGTATCTGATTTAGATACATTTTTAATTGGTCTATGTGTGTATGGCATATATGAAGGTACAAATTATGCAACATTACAATCATGGCCACTTTATATGTTTGTAGTAGATACTTTATGGGGAGGCATCCTTCTTTATTTAACAATACGGTTCAATAGACTTTTTAAAAATTATATTCGTTAATACAATGTAGTTCCATTGATAGGTGGAAACAAAGCTCGTCCGTTTTCAGGTGTGGTCCATTTTTTATTATTGGTAACTTGGGCATAAGATGCCATGGGTGTTCGATATTCATACTTTACTAAATCACCATAATTCAAGTCTTGGGCTTTTATCATCGGTTTCAAAGGAAGGTCTAATAACACTTCTGGTTTTTCTATTTCTTTAGACACTTGAAAAGGTTCATTTACTTTTTTTCCTATAGCGGTAATAAAAAACAACAGTGTTATCAATAAAGCTCCCATGTACAGTTTCATGGTATAAAGGTTAGAATAAAATTGATTAAAAAGAAATTAACCTATAGATATAACATGGAACCATTGACACAATATAGTCAATCGAAAGATACTGCCGTAGATACCTATGAATTAGAGGCACGATTTGGTCATCAATTAAATAAATTAGATTATAATCATGTGATTCAATGGCTACTTTTATCTGGATTTGTTCTTGAAGATCCTGCTGGTAAAGATATCTTGCGTATTGGATACAAGAAAACCACGGAAACGGTCCGTATTGAAATCAATGGCATTAAACCAATTCAACGATACTGTAAAACACAACAATTAGTGAACCCCATTTTTGGTAAAAAGAAACAAGTCTCACGTCATGAAATCGCCAATTGGTGGACTACCGTTGCCCTAAGCATAGAATCTACCATGACCGAAGAAGAACAAAAGATTGCAACCATGAAGCCGTCTTCGTTTCGTTTTATGAATCGCGTACGTTTAACGTCTAAAGATCATGCTTTTTATTACGATTGTAGTATTGTACGAACAAGCGATTCACTTGACACTTTGTTTACGAAAGATCCTTCTTATGAAGTAGAAGCAGAGTTTGTAGACAAAAAAAATCTGCCAGGACAATTAGAAAAAGCCATTACCTTTGCTTTACGTGGTCTTCAAGAATCCTATTATCCCATTTCCTTGAAAGAAATGAATGAAGTCAAAACAGAGTATAAGAAACAGATTTCCACGGGTTTATTTATTGGTCCCAATTTAGTTACCCTTCAAGAAGACAATTTACATGGACCCATGAACATTTTTAATAAACATGCAGTAACCGATAAAGCTGATGGAGAACGTAAACTTCTCTTTGTATGTAAAGATAAGATTTATTATTTGGTGGGTAGTTCATTACAAGTCCAATGGACAGGTAGTGGAGTAGAAGGGTACAATGGAACACTGTTAGATGGTGAACACGTCATTCATTCACGAGATAAAGAACGCATCAATGCTTACTTTGCTTTTGATATTTATTTTCATAAATTAAAAGCACTGAAAGACGTAAGAGCAGAACCCTTTTTGGTAACGGAAGATGTAGACAATCGATACAGCCGGTTGCAAGATGCAATTGATAAATTGAATGCAAAACGTACACCTACATTTGTCCTAGATCTTAAAAAATTTATGGTATGTTCCTATGCCACTTGTAAACAGCTTTTGGAAAAATCAAAACGACCTACTCAAGAAGATGGATTTCCTTATCATATTGATGGTCTTATATTTACTCCAATGAATTATGGTGTCGGTATGACGGATACGGACAAAACGGTAAAAGATAAACAAATTACGTGGGATCTCAATTATAAATGGAAACCAGCAGAAGAAAATACCATTGATTTTCTTATTCAGTTTGAAGATAAAGATCACGTTCACGTAGATCCTGCAAATCCTTATACGTACAAAATTGTACAACTCTTTGTTCAATTTGGACCATTTGATATTGATGCTAACCCACAACAAAGTATCTTTCAAGGTTATGAAACGGATCCCCCTAGGGATTCCAAACATGTATTGTTCAAACCTACAGAACCGTTGAATGAAATTGGTGGTCCCATTGACGAAAATTCACACCTTGCGTACGTTCCTTCTATGGATGGTGTCATTTATTCGGAACTTCGTGAAGTACTGGAACCCAACATGATTGTAGAATGTCGATATGAGAAAACAAAAGACGGCGGTAAATGGATACCCATGCGTGTTCGATGGGACAAAATGAAAAATAGAAACCCCAACGCGTTTCGAACGGCTGCAAGCAATTGGTACACCATTCATCGTCCGATTACGGAACTTATGTTGACTACACCTTATCAAAGTGAACAATATTATGAAGAAAATAGAGAGGAAAGTGCACTTCGTAAATTTCACAATTTTGTAAAAACACAATTATTAACCATCATTAAACCAAAAGAAATTGTCTTGGATTTTGCAGTTGGACGTGGTGGAGATTTATTCAAATGGAACAAAGCATCTTTTGTCCTTGGTATTGATATTGATGAAAACAATATTGTGAATAAAAAATGGGGTGCTTGCAAAAGGTATTTGGAAGCATGGAAAAACGAACGTCAGCTATATAAAACAAGAGCACTCTTTGTACAAGGAAATAGTACGTTACGTGTGAAAACGGGCGATGCCATGCGTGGGTTGAAGGAAAAAGCCGTAGTTCGCTCGGTGTTTGGTGTAGATCCGAAACGGCAATTGGCCAAAGGTGTAGACGTACATTATGGAAAGGGTGTAAAAGGTTTTCATGTAACATCAATACAATTTGCAGTTCATTACATGTTTGGAAATAAACGTGATTTATCTCATTTCTTACAAAATGTAGCAGAATGCACTGCCATGCATGGTTATTTTGTGGGAACGTGTTACGATGGAATGTCAGTCTTCTCGAAACTTAAGGAAAAAAGTGAAGGAGAAATGTATGTGATTCCTGATATTTGTACGATTCGTAAAAAATACAATCATATGGACATGCAAGATTCCTGTTTGGGCTTCAAAATTGGAGTAAAACAAAAGAGTATTGGAACAGAACATGATGAGTTTTTGGTTTTCTTTCCTTATTTTGTGCGTTTGATGGAAGAATATGGTTTTGAAGAAGTGGAAGTGAAACCATTTGAAAGGTGGTATGATGATTGGGGAAAGAAAATGACACCAGGTGAACAAGAATTGTCGTTTTTAAATCGTAGTTTTATCTTTCAAAAGAAAAAGGAAGTCTTTTTAGCAACTAAAGAATATTATATTGCGATTTAAACGGGTAACTCCCATTCAATCGTATTGTTTTCTCTTGCTTCTAACAATAGAAAACAACACAATGCAATCAATGTAGGTATCATGAATGATAGATTTGTATAAATGGAAATCATAGTAATGATCAAAGAACAACTTCCTATTTTGAACGTAATCAAATGAATTTTCCATAGTGTGGAACATTTATAC
>Ga0209443_1000036_pt1 | contig 75252 bp, 119 predicted proteins | sample LauGreBMM110DCMD_2_FD_187571 | JGI IMG/M metagenome (GOLD analysis project Ga0209443, IMG submission 187571) | Freshwater lake microbial communities from Lake Michigan, USA - Su13.BD.MM110.DCMD (SPAdes) (version 2) | ecosystem: Environmental > Aquatic > Freshwater > Lake | place: Lake Michigan... | reverse complement strand
GCTAACGACCCTTCTTTTATTTGGTGCCCCAGGAGAGACTCGAACTCTCACGCCTTGCGACACTGGCTTCTAAGACCAGCGTGTCTACCATTCCACCACCGGGGCATATATGTATTATATACTCTATTTTTTTTATTGTCAACCTTTATCTGGTACCGCCTACAGGAATCGAACCCATATTCAAGAGGTAGAAGCTCTTTGTATTATCCATTATACTAAGGCGGTATGGTGCGAGAGACGGGACTCGAACCCGTATGCCTTGCGGCGGCAGATTTTAAGTCTGCTGTGTATACCATTCCACCACTCTCGCATGTGTCTTGGTGCTACCTCCAGGAATCGAACCTGGTTCAACGATTCTTCAGACCGCCGCTATGACCACATCAGCTAAAGTAGCATGAAAATTATTTTCCTATACTAGTTGTGCAAATAAATATTTGCATGTTCAATAAAATATTACACCAATATTCAACGAAAGCCAAACAAACATTAGAATGGTTACCTATGGATACTAAAGAGCTGTATGTTGAAAACGTAGCAAATAGATATGACGAGATGGTTAAGTTTGGTTGGCTAGACAAAAAATTCAGCTATAAATTTAATAGCTACGGATTTAGAAGTGACGAATTTTCTAACGAACCTAGTATGGTATCTTTGGGTTGTAGTTATACTTGCGGCATTGGATTGCCTATCGAAAATTGCTGGGCTAGTATTGTGAGCAATAATCTAAATCTCAAAAATTTTAATTTAGGGATAGGTTCATCTTCAAATGACACTGCATTCAGAATGGCTCACTATTGGCTCTCGCAACTTAAACCGAAAATAGTTGTTCACTTGTCAACATCTCGTCATCGATTTGAACGTCATTATAACTCTGTAATACAAGATTACGGACCTTGGTCAAAAGATCAAATTTGGAAAAACTGGGTGCTAAATGATACTAATAGTGAAATGAATTTCTTTAAAAATACATTAGCTATCCAGCATATCTGTAACAATCTAGATATTAAGTTAATTCAAATCGAATATGAAGATTTACATAATTTTAGGATAATTGAGAATGATCTCGCTAGAGATTTAGCTCACCGTGGTGTCAACACTAATCAGAACATAGCTGAACATATTCTATCTAAAATTTAAATTGATAAATTCATTGGGTTGGACCGGGGAATCGAACCCTCTCTAACTGTTTCACAGACAGTTGTGCGACCACTACACTAGGAACAACACTGATTGGCCGGACCGGAGAGATTCGAACTCCCAACCTCAAGTTTCGAAGACTTGCTTTCTATCCAATTGAATTACGGTCCGATTGATTGGCACGGGAACTAGGGCTCGAACCTAGAATGACAGAGTCAAAGTCTGTAGTGTTACCATTACACTATTCCCGAACAGAAACTGGTCTCCCTACTTGGATTCGAACCAAGACCACACGGCCCCAAACCGCGGATGCAACCAGGTAACACTTTAGAGAGATATTGAATTTGTAAGTAGTTCCACCACATTATTGGAACCATTCACCCGAATTAACAAGCTCGAGCGGGATTCGGTACGTCACTTGGGATACTAGTCCAGTTTGTCTCCGTTACAGACACCACCCTTGCGAGTGGTTGGGAGTTGAACCCATCACCTTCTACTGTTTCGGTCCTTCGAAGAAACCTAGACAGCATGACATTCTCTTGCTGACACTTACAAAACTTGGTAGTAACGGTGGGACTCGAACCCACGATAAACACCGTATGAAGGTGGTGCATTAGCCACTATGCTACGTTACCATATAGAAACACACTAGTCGGAAACGACTTAGAGACCTACTTGCCTACAGTCACGAAGGCTTCTAATGTGTTTTTATATGGTAGGGGCACAGGGACTCGAACCCTGATAGACCGGTTAAAAGCCGGCTATTCTAGCCTTTGAATTATACCCCCATATGGTCCACAGCGTCAGATTCGAACTGACACCTCATCGGTTAAGAGCCGAGTACGCTACCGTTAACGCCAGCTGTGGATGGATTCGTAAATGTTTTCTTTTACGTGCCATCCAGGACCATACGGGGGTCTAGGATGACACTACAGTTTACCTGTACGTTTCATGTCATTCTCCTTTGTTGATATTACGCTTTTGGGCTTGGCGTTCTGATTTCCAGAACACCCGTTTCCAATCTTTCAAATGCTTCCACCATTGTGGAGGCGCTGTTAGGTTACCTTTTTTGACATTTGCCATTCAATTCTCCTAAAAACTTGGTGCTACCTCCAGGGATCGAACCTGGTTCAACGGTTCTTCAGACCGCCGCTATGACCACATCAGCTAAAGTAGCAAATAAAACAGGATGCTTATTTTTCAATTAAAAGTTGAATTTTTGAATTTGCTGTTCGCATCCTTAACTTGGTGCCCCATGACAGAATCGAACTGCCATTACCTGATTACAAAACAGGTGTTCTACCATTTAACTAATAGGGCGAATAAAACAGGATAGCATTTTTTGGCTTTTTTTCAAGAAAAGATTTTTAATGTTTGCTGTTGCTATCCTAAAACTGGTCTCGCATGTGGGACTCGAACCCACGAAATCCTGGCCCCAAACCAGGTGGCATAGCCGCTAACCGAACGCGAGATAAAATTGGTGGAGGCCGAGGGAATCGAACCCTTCTAGTCACGATGCTTGCAAGGCAACGCCGTAGCCCACTACTGCCCCCAATTGTTTGGCTGTGTTCCTAGGGATCGAACCTAGCTCATTCTTCGTTAACAGCGAAGCGCATACACCATGCTTGCTCGAACACAATAAATTTGGCGCCGCTGATGGGAATCGAACCCACCTAAGTCTCGCAGACAACGAGTTACCCTCCCAGAGAGCTACAACGGCATGTTGGTACTGTCGACGGGTATCGATCCCGCTTCTCCACCTTGAAAGGGTAGCGTCCTAGCCACTAGACGACGACAGTGTAAAAAACAGGATAGCATCTTTTTTCCATTAAAAGTAGAATTTTTGAGTTTGCTGTTGCTATCCTAAACTTGGTTCCCAGAGCAAGAATCGAACTTGCAAAGACCGGTTATCAGCCGATTATTATACCATTTAATTATCCGGGAAAATTTGGAGTGGGTGACAGGACTCGAACCTGCATGGAACGGATTTGCAATCCGGAGCCTAACCATTCAGCGGCACACCCACATATTTGGTGGAGGATGATGGAATCGAACCACTTGGCGCCACCCTACTTATTATGCCTACCGGGTTACAGCCGGCAATAGGGAACATCCTCCTTAACGCACTGTTTCCAATGCGTGTATTAAAGCATACTCGGCTTGTGGCCTTATCCCCTAAACATTCTAGTTTCGGAATATGCTTTAATACGCTGTAATTTTTCACACTAGAAGAAGTGCTTCATCCTACAGGCCGCCCGTTTGCTAGATGTTTATAGTGCCTAGCCCAGTCCTCGTTACTGGTATCTTCACACTTTGCTTCAACGACTGCCTTGGCAATCTCAGCGTCTAAAAACAAAAAACCCCAGGGTTTTTAATCCTAGGGTCCTTGAAGTTTGTTATGTAAACTTTAGCTTACATTACGGTCTCCCGGACCCTGCGAATCTCTGGTGTACGATCATATGATAAACTTCCGCCATTAATCGATAACCAAGAACAGGCTATTACACCTGCCAGTTTAGGCATCGTATTAAATTGTTGATGTTTAACAGTTGATTGCATTTTGTTTCTCGTTTATCTCTTCTTAAAATTTACTAGCGGAATGCTAGTGTCTTGTGTTAATTATAATGCCTTTCAGCATCTTCGTCAACCACTTTTGAAATCTTTCTTTGTTGTATTTCTACAACGGCTTACACAGGCAGTTGCTTGTGCATGTTCTTATTGTATAGTTATTTAGTCTCTGTGTCAACCACTATTTGCACATTTGGCAAAAAGAATTTACTCAACTATCTAACTAGTCTCTAGTATACATTTATTTAGTCGTTGTGTCAAGACATATATGCAAATGCCGCAAAAAGCGGCATTTGTTTTTGTTAAAAATGAATCAATACTATCGATTCATCACGTACATTGTAATTTCAAAGCCAAAGCGCATATCTGTTGCTGATGGTGTAGTCCACATAGTAGTTCTCCTTGTTAAAAATTTAACATACTGCATTAGTATGTATCATTATAATAACACAGAACTAGAGGAAAACCTATAGTGAAATTCATTAAAAGACTATAGCGATTTTATTTAAAAATCTACTTCGTCGTAGTCAGACTTGCCAACTCCGCACTCGGGACAGACAAAGTCGTCTGCTAGTTCATCCCACTTGCCTTCTGTCAATTCGTCATGCACATGACCGCATACAATACATACGTGTTCCATTATAATGTCTCCAATTTTACTTTATATGCATTAGCATGTCGTTCTTCAACTCGCTTTAAAGCCGCAAAACGGCGTTCTGCTTTTTTAAGAACTTCGGCAAACTGTCTAGCATGTTCTTTTGATTCTTCTGTGTTAGCACGGGCTTCAACAGCAAAATTAATTTGCCCTTCGCCAACTGCAATTTTTTCGTACTCTGGGTACATTGTTGTGTACTCATAAGTTTCACCTTCAATTGCTAGTTCTAAACATTCTTTAGTTGTCGGCTTACCTAGAATTAGGTCTAAGTGACCCCAAGCGTGAAGAATTTCTTGATCAGCAGTGTGCTCAAAGTGTTTGGCAATATCTTCAAAGCCTTCTGCTCTTGCTAGTTTAGCAAAGTAGCGATACTTGATGTGAGCCATTGACTCACCAGCAAGTGCATTGTGTAAATTTTGAATGGTATTAGACATAAAATCTCCTTGTGTGTGTTTGTCTTACTACTATTATATATCCTATTAAAACACAAAATCAATAGGTTTTAGCTATAATTATTTTAATAACGATAATAGATTTTTTCAATAACTATTTCTTTTCTTTATTTGGTACGAGTCGATCTAATTCTTCTTGATGTGCATAACGCACGTTTGGATTTAAATTCCAACTATCCATTGTAAAAATGCGTACAGGTTTCCAATACTTGTGTATGATGTTGTTGATAACAACAACCCCAATTGCCACAATCACAAATCCCAACATTATTAAAATGCTACCTGCTAACCAGATAGCGGTTTGGTCCATATTCATATATAATTCTCTTTCTTAAAATAACAAAAGGCCGATGTGGCCTTTTGTTAATATTATTCTAACTTAGAATGAGTACTTGGCACCGAATGCAACTGTACTACCGTCAAATGTGTTTACACGCGATTGACCTGCTTGATAACGATAATCAGCAGTTAGAGCAACAGTCTTAGTAAGTGGGTAGCTTGCGCCAGCACCAACTACAGCGGCATAGCCGTCTGATACACCACTAGAGTTGCTAAGATACATAGCACCTGCTTTAACAGCAACAGTAGTTTTAGCAATAGTGGCAACATCATATGAACCAACTAGACTATACTTGTCTTGATCAGTAGTTTTTGTATAACGATCAAATCCTGCTGTTACGCCAAATTTACCAAACTTCTCACCAATAGTGATACCAGCGCCTGGACGCTCAGTTGGTGATCCAAAGTCATAGCTACCGTTAACACCAATTTCTACAGCACTAGCTGAAAAAGCGGTTAATGCCAAGATTGATGCGATTAAAATATTCTTCATAATTATGTTTCCTTTTATAATATGACTGCATGTCATAGTGTAGTATATAGTGCTTACGCTGAGAGGTCAAGAAAAAAGGCTAACCAAAGTTAGCCCTTTTGTAGTTTGATTAATTAAGCCGGATTAGGCCACGCTTGTGAGTTTGAAACTTGCACATAACGGTAGCGTTCTTCCGCACCCGTTTCTGCATCAAGTTCACCCATTTCGTAACCTTCAGTATAGTCCTTAGCTTCCTTAGTACCATAACGATATTGGTTCAAGTATTCACGCCCAGTGTAGCCCGAAGTGTAACCACGTTTGAATACAGAGTCACCAGTTTTTGGACCATCTTGGTATACTGGTTGGTATACTGGTTGCGAACCAACTGCTGTAGACTGTACAGGAGAAACAAATGCATCCTTAGGGTCAACTGCCAACTCGCCAATCACTTCATATCGACAAGCACGACCTTTAGCATCGTTGTAGTCACTTGGAATGCTTACAACGTCAGCTGGGTTGATCTTAACGATAACTGTACGTTCGCCGCCAAAGCATGACAAGTAGCTCATAGCACAGAAGTGCAAGCCGGTTGAGCAAGTGTTATCCTTGTTGTCATCAACATCGTGACGTTCCATTTCAACAACCTGTCCAACTGAGTTGTTAAACTTACCTGAGTGTACGTCTGTGTAATCAGTACGTACTTTCTTGTAAGCAAGGAAGTGACCATCTGGGGTAATTGGCAAGTTACCTTTTTCCAAGAAACCGTACAGTTCGGTAACTGCTCGCTTGCTTGGGTTTTGATACAAGTTCTCCATAAACTGAACCATTGGCTCAATTGGAAAACCTTCTTGCAACATTTGGATCATGCGCACTGACAAGCCAGTGTTGAGTTCTTTACCTTTCCAAAACAGTGTTTCACCTTGGATACTCACATTGCCAGCACCATAGTTCAACACAACCTTTTTAGGTTCGATAATGTCAGGAAGTGAATCCCAATCACTTGCTTTAATAGCTTCCAGTACCTTGTTATAGGTAATGTGGGTCTTGCTAATAGTATGACTCTTATTGCCAATAACGACAACAATGTTACTGCCCTGGATCAAATATGGATAGCTCATTTTAAATACCTTTCTGTGTGTCAATCAAATTAACATATTCGGCAACATCTGTGTTAGGAGCACTACGCAAGTAGGCTAGTAACGGATAACGTTTACTAATGGTTGCACATTCATCAGTAAACCGTTGTACTTGCGCTTCTGGACTAAAAGTTACACCTTTAGCATAACGATTACACAAACGCTTCAAACTCAGTTCGCTATAGCGAATCTTATCAAATCCTTTAAACTGGCTAACCAATTTAGTGTAAGGACTATTTTGATTTGTTACAGCATTAACGATATTGCTATTATACGACAACAAGTTAAAATTGTCAACAGCCTGTAACACCAAACTCATAGCAAGTTTGTTATCAATTGGTGTACTCAAAACATTAACAATCTGCTGTTCGATGTTGACCCAATTTGGTTGTGTACGAATAAACTCAATGTCGCTTTTACGAACACCGTAAACTGTTTGGCGAATGCCGCCTAGACCGCACTCTTTCAAATCGTTGTAAAACTCTTTGACATTGCTCATACCAAAATCGCTTTGGATTTCAAAGCCACTCAATGGCAAGTAATAGTAAGTTTCTGTTGCGCTAAAATCATCAGCCTTGCCAGCATCACGCCAAACCATTTCACGTTCTTTGTAGTAGCCTCCATTGCCTCGTTCTTGCAAACATAAAATAGTAACGTTCTTACCCAAACCAGAATCTTTACGTTCCTTCTTGTCCAAAGAACTAGCAACCATTATGTTAGCCTTAGGAGGATTCATAATAGCTTTGAAAAAAGCCTTAGTGTTCATCGGCTTGTTCTTATCAGCGGCCTCAAGAATAAACACATTACGAGTATGTACTTCTTGTTTATTCTGGCGATAGTGATACTTGGCACGTTCAAATGCACCAACCTTTGTGTCGGTTACAATAAAATGTGTTTTGGTGTCAACTAGAATATGCCAATTGGTTACATATACTGCATTGCCATTTGCATCTTTAACATCGGTGTGGTCATAATTAGTTTTCAAAGTTGAGCAGTTTTTAGCACTGCTGGTCTTTTGAATCCCCCGCAGGTTAATGTTGTATTTCTTAACCAACTCGTCAACTGCTAATTTAAAATTAATTGACCCGCCGTAACTCTTAGGATCAAAAGTAGCAAGTTTGCTAGTAGTAGCATATTCAACTACAGCCGCACCCCAAAGACCGCTTTGCTTTTTCTTAGAAAGAAATTCTGCACGTTCCCACAAGTTAGAAATCTTGTCTGCTTCTGCGGCCACATGGACTGCCAATTGCTTATTCAGTGCAACCAACTTACGTTTGATAGCGTTGATGGTTTGTGGAATGTATGACAAGCCTTCACGTGACGCTTGAAAGTCTAGTTCGCCAATAGCAAAGTGCAGTTCCAAACCGCAACCAATCATATAGCGCAATTCGCCTAGTGAGTTGTCAGCGTCGGGAACATCAATTGGGTAAGCAATATTGCCCATAATTGCAACACTACGGCGACTGTCTTTATATGTATGAACGCCGGGAATAACATCCTTAGTGTCGTATTCTACATCGCGGAATTGAAAACTGTCAAACCCAGTTACAACAGGGCGCAATTTAAAGTAAGTGTACACACTACGAGCTTCATCAATAAACTTACTAAAGTCATAACGGTCATTGACGCTGAATTTAATTTCAACGCCTGCGGGCTCGGCAGTTTCTTCAGTCATCATCAACGCAATACTAGGAACACCTTGTTCATTAATAAATGCAGTATAGATACCTTTTTTGCTATCTTTGATAGCAGTCACAGTAAAGTTATCTGTGTAACTGAATGGACTCTTTGAACCCAAACCCAGCGCACCAATGTAGTCATTGCTGTCAGTTTTGGTAGATTCAAAGTATGTGGTATAAATTGAAGTAACTTGTTCGTGTGTAAGTCCAGTGCCGTAGTCACGGATACTAAACCAAGGTTCCAAACTATTTGGAAGATGAACATCAAACGGAGTTTCTTGTTTGCCAGCGGCCACGTGCGAGTCGACAGCATTACAGCTCAACTCACGTATAATAGCACGAACCTTATTTGCATACAATCCCGAACTCAAAATGGAGAATGCTTTGGCACTTGCTTTAATTTTAAAATCACCAACTTCGCCCACGTTGGACAAAATGGCTTCGTTTGCAGGAGCATTGTTAAGTAGCATAAAAATCCTTCTCTGTGTGTTAGTGTATGTGTATATTATAGCAAAGATCAACAGGTGTGTCAACACTCAATGGGCCCAAAGTTTGGACTCATTGACAGGTAATTAGCCCAAAAGAAACCCGCCAAAGCGGGTTCCTGCTATTTTTGGTGACAAGGTATAACTACCTCGCAAGTGCAGTTTCTTAGGCTGCGATTGCAAATTCTTCGTCATTCATTGCTGAAATGTCGAAGTCAACTTGCATAAACTTGAATGTATTTGCGTTTGCATTTACGAGTTTTGCTTGATTTACAGTCATCGCCTACTGTGTTGCCGTCTCTATTATCTCACCCTGTCGAAACCATGGCAGGCCCATCAAAAACGCACTACAAGGTTGCCCATTATTAAGAGGGGTGTAGTGCCCTTTTGGTGGACCTGGCGGGAGTCGAACCCGCGTCCAGAATGCCTTCACTTTGAAGGGATTACAACAATTCCTTACATGAAAACATGTACCAAAACAAATATAACAATTAAAACTGTTACAATGAATTGATACGTTTTCATATTAACCTTGGCGTTTCTTAGTTGCCCGTTTTGCGGCTTCGCGAAGTCTTTTCTTTGCAATTGGTCGTGTCATATTACTTCCTCTTTTTAAGAACTCTACGAGCTGTTGCTTTAACAGAACGTGGATGATGCGCTTTGAATTTAGCCATAATACTCTCCTATTAAGCAGGCTGGATATTACTTGCCTGCTCGCCTTTTGGACCCATAACAACTTCAAATGTTACTGGTTGTCCTTCTTTTAGCGTTTTGAAACCCGATGCGTTAATCTGTGAAAAATGCGCAAAAAGATCTGTGCCGCCTTGATCCGGAGTGATGAAACCAAAACCTTTGGCGTCGTTAAACCATTTTACTTTACCTGTTACCATTATAAATTACCTATTAAAAAATTATGCATCAACTTGTGCATACATGTATTTAAACATATTTAGAGAATAAGTGCAAGTATTTTGGCTAAAAAATCAATAAATAATTGAGTAGTTTAAGTCGGGAGCGAATCGATGGCACTTATAGACTCAGTGTTAAATCTAATTTCTAAACAATCAAAAGATCCGGATGCACCAAAGTCTCCAGTGGGTTCACGTAGCGAACGTGAAGCACGTATCAAAGACAAAGCAGGTATGGTTATCAGTATCTTTGCCCTGTTGTTAGCAGTCAACGCATGGTACGGCGGCAAACTGGGTAGCACAGTGCTGAACAGCACATTGGGCGCCAACAATGCCTGGGCCCAGTATCAAGCCAAAGCAGGCCGCGGCGTCAGCTACGAAATCGCAGCCAAGACAGCAACAAATCCAAAAACCAAAGCAGAATTCCAAGCTGAGAAAGACCGTATGGACTTGGACAAGAAAGCCATTGCCGCAGACGCACGAGCAATGGAATATGAGCGCGATGAAGCTAAAAAATCTAGCCCATGGATCGGATATGCTAGTACAGCATATCAGTTGGCCATTGTGGTGTTATCAGCAAGTATCCTTGCAGTCAGCATGGCCATGTTCTGGGGCAGTTTTGTAGTGGCAGGATTTGGTATACTATTAAGTCTCCAGGGACTATTCTTATTTTTCTAATTTAAAGAACACACCTTAGGACCGGTACTTGTTACCGTAAGTGTGGGGAGGCTACTGCCCTGGGACGAACGATTCGCTACCGCAAGTTCTTAAAGTGTAGCATTTCTTTTTGGCTAAATATTTGTCAGGAGGACACAACCATGAAACAGAAAAAGCTATTAGCTAAACTGTACAGGGCTTGCGTCGACCATGATACAGAAACGATTTCTGAACTCAAGAAAAAAGAGTTCGCTAAGATACTGAAACACAAGGCCGAAGGTAAACCATTTACAGCTAAGTGGACTTTAGTTAGGATTTAAGTTTGTAACGCAACAGTAATCTTTCAAACATAATACTACGATAAATATTGCTATGCAAAAAACTTATCGTAGTATTTTTGTGAGTGACGTCCACTTGGGTACAAAAGACTGCAAGGCGGAACAACTCAATAATTTTCTCAAGCACAACTCGTGCGATACTCTCTACTTAGTCGGTGATATAATTGATGCTTGGAAGATACAACAAAATAAATGGCGATGGAAACAAAGCCATACTAACGTAGTACGCAGAGTACTAGGACACGCCAAGCGTGGCACCCGTGTGGTATTCATAGCAGGCAATCATGATGAGTTTTTAAGACCCATGATACCTTATGGTTTCTCGTTTGGCTTAATAGAAATTGTCAATCAAACGGAACACATAGGGGCAGATGGTAAACACTATCTAGTCACACACGGTGACTTGTTTGATGGTATTACTAGACTGGCACCCTGGATAGCATTCTTAGGAGACAAAGCATATGACATTATTCTTACACTCAACAATAAATTTAATTGGATTCGTCGCCGTATGGGTTTTGGGTACTTTAGCCTTAGCCAGTTTCTTAAGCACAAGGTCAAAAAAGCAGTAGACTTTATATTCAAGTTTGAAGAAAACTTGGCTAACTATTGTAAGAAGCGTGGCTTTGATGGAGTCATATGTGGACACATACACCACGCAGAGATAAAAGAAATCAACGGTGTCACATACATGAATGATGGTGACTGGGTTGAGTCGTGTACTGCCTTGGTTGAACACTGGGATGGTCGATGGGAAATAATTACATGGACAAAATCAAATGACAAAGACAATACTGATAATAACTGATAACTTACCGGAGCAGATCAATGGCGTTGTCACTACATACACAAATATTGAAGCGTGTGCGGTTCTGGACGGGTATCGCGTTGTTTACATTACTCCCGGGGACTTCCGCCACTTTGATTGTCCTGGCTACAACGAAGTCAAGATTGCCTATACAAGGGCGATGGGCAAGAAGATTGAGGCGGTGGGTGCGGATTATTACCATATCGCCACAGAAGGTCCTGTTGGTCTGTCTGCTAGAAAATATTTGTCAAAACATAATTTTCGCTACAATACTGCTTATCATACTAAGTTCCCTGAAGGACTTAGAGCCTTATTTGGAATCCCTGAGGCACTTACTTGGCCTCTAGTACGTTGGTTCCACAAGCACAGTGGCAAAGTGTTGACCACTACTGAAACTATGGTAGCAGAATTACGGGCACACGGATTTGACGGAGACGTTATTTCTTGGACTCGTGGAGTTGATCGTAGTATATTCAATCCAAGTCAGCGTACAGGCACAGTGGTGAATGGTCCAATACTAGTATGTGTTAGCCGTGTGAGCAAAGAAAAGAACTTAGAAGCGTTCTTTGAAATGCCATATGCAGGCGTTAAGATTATGGTAGGTGATGGTCCTATGCTGGAAGAATATAAGGCACAGTATCCTGATGTGAAATTTGTGGGTGCCAAGCGTGGGCAAGAGCTAGCCAAGTACTTTGCCATGGCAGATGTATTTGTGTTCCCTAGTCGTTGGGAAACATTTGGACTAGTAATGATTGAAGCCATGGCCTGTGGTACACCAGTAGCGGCTTATCCATGTCAAGGTCCATTAGATGTAGTTGACGAAGGGGTCACTGGCTGTATGCGTGAAGACTTGGCACAGGCAGTTACAGATGCTTTGCTATTAGATAGAGACAAAGTATTAGCAGGTAGTCAGCGTTGGACTTGGGAACGTGCTTGGGCTATCTTTAGAGATAATTTAGTATCTGTAAAATCATTGTAATCAGTTATCACTTAAATAGTTATGTGCCACAAGCACACTAACCACAAGGGGCTCAAAATGAAACTTGAAATGACAGTACATGGGTTAAATGTTTTTTTAGAATTGGATGATGATGCATACAACGGTTTAGAAGTGTTACAACACGTGAAAGATCTAGTTGATGAATTATCAGCATACGACAAAGTTATGTTATCAATTATGTCTACAGCAGACGACGAAGACTTTGAACAAGCTGAAGAAGAAAACGAATATTACGAAGATATGACAGAAGAAGAACATGTTGCACAATCAACATGGCCTTTTCCAGAAGGTGGGTTAGATGATCAAGGTGCTGAAGTAGTTGCTTTTGTTGAAACAGAACAAAAAACAGCTTAATAGCAAGTAACTCGCCGGGCTAGCGGCGTACAATAGGACAAGTAGCTAGCTAGGATCTTTTTAGATCCTATTTTTTTGAATAAATAATCTTGATAAGATATTAATATGAAAATTTCCGAATTATTAGCAGAAAATGTCCACGATCCTAAAATTGACTGGGCTAAATTTAAACTAGCCATGGCCGCGTTAGCTACAGATCCAGACCGTGCCGGCCACGGCAAAATCGACGGCCTTGTATTTTTAGGGCTTGCTGGCGATCCTAACAGCCAAAGTATACTTGATGTAAAACTAAAAAGTCCAGCAAGGATTGGGGTAGCTGATCCAGATAGTGCTAAGGAGCTTGGCTTTCGTATTGACGATAAAACTTCAATAGCCGGCGAATATTATCCAACTGCCTACACTGGAAACCGTGATCCTAGTACCCGAGGATATCAAATACGAAAAGAGTACCATTACAATATAATAATAAATTACGATCACTTTTATCCAGCAACGGGTGAGATTGATACCAGTTTACTGGCACACGAGGCCCGACATAGAGGGTTCGCCATCCTTACAGAAATTCCTGAAATAGTCAATAATGTAAACCCAAGAACACGAAAATACATAGACGAATTGTACACTAGTGGTGAACAGGTTTCAGGGCTTGGCCTTGAAAATACCGGTGAACGAAACTTTTTAGAACATCTTATGATATATTCGTTACAAGTTCCTAATCAAATCGGTCCTGACCTAATATTTAAATCCAAACAAGAAGTTAAAATGTTTCAAATGATGTATCAAGATTTTGACAGCGCGGCTGTAGCATATATAAAACGTCACCCAGTACCCAAAGGCGGACTGGAACTATTACGCAAAGAAGTTGACAGATTGACTCCGGACAATGTGATAATTAAAATACTCCCAGATGGTAACGGTAAACTAATAGTTACAGGATTCTTAGATACCCTAAAACAAGGCGCTGCCGTGGTTGCTGATAAATTAAAACAAGGTGCTAATGTAGTTGGCGATGTTGTAAAACAAGGTGTAGCCACAGTAAAGTCTGCGCTGGACATTGGAACTACTCCTGCTAAACCATCTTCAAGCAAGAAACCAGCAGAACTGTCGTGGTATGGTTCATTGCTAGCTAGAATTAAGAAAAATGCTGGCCTAAGTTCAAAGACGCAGATTATTAAGGCCGGCGATACTTTGACAAAAATAGCTCGATCAAACAACGTTAATATAAATGCGTTAGTTAAAGCTAACCCACAAATCAAAAATCCAGATGTAATTTTCATAGGCGATGAATTAGTCATACCAAAAATCTAGACACAAACTAGCAGTTAAGGAGTATTATGAAAACTACTATAGCATTGTTTGTAGCAGATCCCTATTGTTCTGTACAAAGTGCTAACGGCATAATAACAGCATTAAGTAGCGACTACACATTCAAACTGTTTAGTAAAAGTGAAGTAGAAGATGGGTTTTTTGACAATGTTGACATTGTAGCTGTGCCTGGCGGCTTTGGTGATGCTGATTCATTCGATCGCTTATTCAACGCAAATCAAAATAGTGTTAAGAAGTTTGTAACTAATGGTGGCAAATATTTAGGTATCTGTATGGGCGCATACTGGGCAGGATCATATTATTTGAACTTGTTGGACAGTGTTGACGCTGTACAATATATTACACGGCCTAACACAGATACCCGTAGACCACATGCTAAAGATATAAACATAGTTTGGCAAGGACATCCTAACAGGATGTTTTTTTATGACGGGTGTGCCTTAGTTGGAGATTCTAGCAAGTTTAATACTATAGCAACTTATGCCAACGGCGATGCTATGGCTATAATACAAAACAACATAGGGCTTATAGGATGCCATCCGGAAGCTGAACAATTTTGGTACAATAGCTATACATGGTTGCAAGGCAACTATAACAGTAGACATAATTTACTTTTAGACTTTGTAAACCAGCTAAATATTACATGATAGAAATTATAGCTACGTTAGTGATGACGCACATCACAATAGTGTCAGTTACACTATACCTACACAGATGCCAAGCACACAAGGGAATTGAATTCCACCCAATATTAAGTCATTTTATGCGATTTTGGTTATGGCTAACTACTGGCATGACTACCAAGCAATGGGTAGCAGTACATCGTAAGCATCATCAAAATACAGACGTAGAAGGTGACCCACATAGCCCGCATGTATTCGGTATCTGGAATCTAGTGTTTGGTGGAGTCAAGTATTATAATCAAGCAGGCAGCGATGCCCACATGGTTATGAAATATGGCATGGGTACTCCTAAAGACTGGATCGAACGTAAACTTTATACACCTCACCATCGCCTTGGCATTCTTGTAATGCTGGTTATAGACCTATTGTTATTTGGGCCATGGGGATTTTTAGTGTGGGGTGTACAAATGATATGGATACCTTTCTGGGCCGCTGGCTTTATCAACGGCATTGGACACTGGTGGGGTTATCGCAATGGCGAAACCAAAGACCATTCGCATAATGTAGTGCCTTGGGGTATATTGATTGGTGGAGAAGAACTACACAACAATCATCACTTAGATCCTGCTAATCCTAAACTAAGTCGTCGTTGGTTTGAATTTGATATTGGTTGGATGTGGTTCACTATATTTAGAACGGTAGGATTAGCACGTCTTAGAACACATTAATAATAAACAAACATAGAAAAGAGCTTTCAAGCTCTTTTTTTGTGGCTGTAATTTAGTAAATATAATATAACGGGTCAGGAGCGACTATGGATCCAATCACTATCGGATTAGCCTTTGCGGCTGCACAATCTGCGGTCAGCCATATAAAGCAAGCCATAGCTCTGGGCAAGGATATCAACAGTCTAGTAGGGCAATTCAGCAAATTCTTTGAATCATCAGATTCTATACATCGTGAACGAACAAAGTTAAAAGCCAAAGCTAACATACTGGGCAAAACTGATGCTGAATTGGGGCACGAAGCCCTACAAATTGCCATGCATAGTGATGCCCTACGTCAAGCAGAGCGTGAACTCAAAGACATGATTCTTTGGCAGTTAGGTAAACCTCAAATCTGGGAACAAATGATTACCGAGCGCACCAGGCTGTTCAAAGCCCGTGCAGAAGCCCAACGTGCAGAAGAAGAACGTGAACTAGCACACAAGAAAAAAATGGCTGATACGTTTATTTTTGGCATGTATTTCCTAGCAGGGTCAGTGATTGTATTTGCATTTGCCATGGGCGGTGTTGGCATTTACGGCCAGATGGAAGAAAAACGAATTTATGAAGAAAAGGTTGTCAAGAGAAATCTAGTTATTCGTCAACAACAAAAAGAACGCGAAGCTCGTGAAAAGAAAGAACGCGAAGATTATGCTAAAAATTAACAAAGGAACGTATGTACTTCAACATTATTATCACATTCAATGATCTGCTGTTCTTATTGTCAATGACTCCATTAGTGGCTATATTTTGTGTCATGTTTAAAGATTGGCTCAAAGATAGAAAATGATCATGTACGAATGGATATTGATGCTAGCCCTTGCACAAGAACCAGTTAAGAAATGGCCAGAGTGGGAGTGTGTGCGTTGGACATGGACCGGTGACGTTTACAATCGCACAGTGATATGTTTAGAATGGCGCAAGAGAGAAAATAGATGGAAACCCTAAACAGAATAATTGTGGTCCTGGCATTATCGACTCTGTGTGTTTCTACGATAGTGTCAAGTTCACCCATGTACGGCGGTGATCGTCCCAATGTAGCTAGAGAATTACCCAGTCGAGAACGTGAAGTAACGCTCAATCAGGGTGTTGCCCAATGTGTTAGAACTGCTTGGATTGGTGATGTCAGCAATAGAACATTGATTTGTGTTGAATATCGCTATCGGAAAGAGGTCAAGTAATGGATCCCTTAACACTCTTTGCACTGGCCAATGCCGCAGTGTCCGCAGTCAAGGCTGGCTGTAAACTTTATAAAGATATCAAAGGTGCGGCGGGTGATGTCAAGGATGTACTCAAAGATCTTGATGCACAGTTCCAAAAACTTCACCCGGCTGAAAAACCAGCCACAGTAGAGCAACGTAATCAATACATTCGTACAAAAAACGAAGTTGTCGAGTTAAACAAAAAGGCTAACTCGGGCGAGCATACCGGTGTTTACACAGAGATTGGCAATCATCTTGGCGCATATTACGATAACTTAAACAAGTGTATGGCAATCTTTGCTGAAGAAGAACGTCGCAGTAAAACACAAGTTTATACTGGAGATGACAGCCTAGGTAAACGTGCCTTACAACGTGTGTTGATGCGCAAGCAATTGGAACAAATGGGCACTGAACTGCGTGAGATAATGGTGTATCAAAGCCCTAAAGAACTGGGTGCGCTTTATACAGAAGTAGAAGAGATGATGAGAGAAATGGGTAAGGAACAAAAAGTTCTCATCATCAAGCAAATGAAAATTCAGGAGGTACAGGATCGTAGACGTGCGGCCCGTATGAAACAGCTGAGAGAAGAGTTGATCATCGGTGTAGCAATCATGATCATCATCATTATCATGGGCGGAGTGTTCATGTGGGTAGCACATGATCGCCAGCAAAAATACCCACAATACGGCAACGAGTTATTTCCCAAGTCTGAAAAACAGCGACAATCTGAAGCAGAGCCTAAAGTATATATAGGACGCTAGGTGTTAATTACTTCAATTGCCATTCCATCCATATCAAGAACGCAGTGACTAATAATGTTAATATCAGAACAATTTGTGGCAATCTCATATTTTGTATAGTTTAAAAAAGTAAGTAACTAATGTGCCAGCTACAAAACACCAGCACAACACATCAATTTGTTTTTGTCGGTCGCGATCCATTGCAGATAATTCAGCTTTATATTCTTTTTCTATAACAGCTTTTTCAGCTTCTACTTTGATCCACGCATCCTTGCCGTATTTTTGAATAGTTTCAGCCTTTAGTCTAGCTACATCTCGCTCGTACTTCATCTTAGTCTCAAATTTTTCAAGAGCTCTATACTCAAGAGTTGATTTTCGATGTTGCTCTGCTAGTTTAGATTTTATACGGGATTCATGCTCGCGCTGAACGGTAGCTTCCATATCAGCCTGTTGGCTTGATACAACTGCTCCTAATTCCTTGCCTGCACTTTGCGCAGATTTAAGGGTAGTTGTGGCGGACTTAATTCCGTCTAACATTTTTCGCTCCCGAGGTTCCTCACCAGTATTTACTATGAGGTGGGGAATCATTAAATGACTGCTTTTTCTTGTTCTAAAACAAACTTAGTGTGAGTATTTTGCTAAATGTAACATGCGTTGTAATTCACTTACATGTTCATCTTTGTGGGGTTGCCATTTGTGTTGTTCTGCAACCTTTTCTTCATCGTTAGCTAGTTGCGATTGCTGTGAAACGTCTGCAGGTTGTTGTGATGTAGGAACAGTTGGCATTGGTGCTTGTGTAGTAGTTGCTTTAACTGCGGCATTTGGCTCTGTTTTTGTTTTTGCAGGGCTAGTTGCCGTTGGTTGGTCAAATACTGGTTTAGCCCGTGTATCAAACGTTGATGCAGTATCTGCACCTTCTTGTTGAGTTATGTCAGTAAGTTTCTTCAACAAACCGCCCATTTCAACTACGTTGCGTGTAGTTTTGTCTTGGTTATATGTACGTAGTTGTACAAACATACTATCACCATTATTAATGCGTTTTCCTAAATCAGTTACAGCAAAACCGTAAATCTTTAAGATACAAGTTTTTTCAGAGATTGTTAATTCGTGTGTTAGATTGTAATTTTTTAGTGCTTCATGAAATTCCGGGCCAAACGATAATTCTTTATATGCTTCTTTAGCTGAAGGGCTAATAACTACTACACGAACATCTTGTCCTAGAGTTGCATGATGTACCACTCCGGTTGTCACTTCTTTAACAAAATCATACTCATTAGCACTACCGGACAATAATTTCTTTAGTTCTTTATCCATGTACTTATAGGCCGCAGGAATAGCAATTCTAGAATTATAATCGCGTGCCGCTTTAGCGATAGGTTCTCTTTCTTTAGAATATAAGTATCCTTCTGGAGCAGGATCACCTTTCTTCCAATCCGGAAACAATAGATTACCAGTTTCGTCTGTTGGAGGATTCTTTGGTGAAAACTGCAACGGCACCATCTTAAACTTTTTCTTTATTTCTTCGGGTAAGTGTATGCCTAATACACTGTTTAAGAATGTATCAATTTTATCAAACTCATAACCAGCATATCCGCCAATATGCTTAACTGTGCTTGTTTTAATACTTAATAGTTTTTCTTTAGTTCCATTAAGAGCAATCCATAAGTCTGCTTTTGTACTATGTTGGGCTTCGTGTGTTGCGCCATCAGCTGTAACTGAGATTACATCTTTAGTATCGGCATTTTTAATTTTTTCTAATGCAGATTTAACAGCACTTGATTGATTAACGTATGTTGCGCAATCACTAAACATTTTGTATACTTGTTTTGAATTTTCATATTTTAAAAATTCTTGAGGATTACGTGCAGACATTATAAATGCTTTAAAGTCTTCACCTGCCAGTGCAATATTAAGTTCTATAGCTTTACCAAATGCTGTGCTTTTAATACTTGTACCTTCAATGCGTTGTGCTGTACCAAATACATCCTTGGCTTCTAATTCAGCACCCTCTTTTTCAAATTTTGTTAGTACAGCAGATGCCATAATAGCTTCTGCAACGTTGCCGTCATTCCACCATTTACTGTAAGTTTTCTCACCTGGTTTTTCGCCTACTTTTTGCTTGATAGCGCCAGTCTTTTCAATTTGGTTAACTCGATATTCGCCACCGCCTTTAGCTGGTAATAAAACTGTTTTGATTTGTTCTAGCTGTTCGCCATCAGGTGACTCTAATCTGTCGCGGCCAGTTGGATTCCAAATAGCTTCTAATCTGTCTGCGGCCTCTGGGGAAAATTTAATAGTCTTTACTAACTTAGGACTTGTTTTAGTCTTATCAAGAGTAACTTGTATCTCGTCGCCTGCTCGTATTGAGTTGATTAAGTTTCGATAATAGTTCGAATTACCCGGTCTAGCGATAGATACGGGCTGGAGTGTTTCTTCAGAAACCAGGTATTTAAAATCATTAAATCTCATAGTAGAGTATTTATCGGATTTCTGGGAACAAACATTCCTGAATGAAGTGCTGTACATCGTCCTCACTTAGCCCCAAACTAACCATCACACGCGGTGTATGGGGGTTGCACTTCTGATTTTGTGCATAATAGTTCTGTGCTAGTGTTGTATCTTCAGCTGTGTTGTTTGTTTCCGCTACTGTGCTTAGATAGTGTGCTACTGTAGTTTTAGCTAGATTTGTAATTTGTTCTAGTTCTGCTTCATCTTGTACGTTACCCGCGGCCACCATACTACCACTGAATATGTTAGTAGCCCATTCAGGCAAAGCACGTTCTCTGCGCCATTCTAATTTGGCTACTTCATCATGGAACCACGCCATCATTGGATGGTCAGCATCGCCTGCTTTTGAGTAATCGTGAAAACAACCGGTAATCTTGTTCTTACCAGCTATAACATCAAATCCATAGATAGGTGCAGGGTTATGAGTATGTGGAAAGATGCAACAATGCATCATCCATAATCCTTTAGAGTCTCTTGCGTCTACAACATCAACGTGAGCGCGGCGGTAACTATCAGAAGTCCATACGCGATTAATCCACCCTGGTTGATTAAAGCGATCCATACCCGGTTCAAATACTTCTGTGCCAGTGTTATCAAAACTGTTCTCCAATAGATGTTGTATTTCTATTAACGTATCCCATACCTTGCTCATACATCTCCGTACAACTTAACAATAGGCATCATGTCTTGAAAGAAACGTTTAGCAAAGTCAAAACACACTTTAGCTTCGTCTGCCATGTCATCGCTGATGCGTTCTCGGATAGCGGCTTTTAACACATCTGGATTTTCAAATTGATAATACTTACCCGAACCCGGAACACGTTTAGCAATCATTTGTCCGCCTGCAAGGTCGCCCATGTGCCGTACATATATGTGTGCCATTAATTTCTTAGGATCATCTTTAATACTTAAAATATACTTGGTATATTCTTCAACTGCTGGTGTCATAGCCGGCATGTCTTCATGCGGCCACAATTCAATAAAGTCCGCTAAGATAGCAGGTGCTCTACGAATATCAGGCAGACCGTGTAACAACTGATGCGGCATCGCACATACTTCTAACACTTCATACATTGGGTGTTGGTTCTTTAAGTATGTTGCATATAGCTCTGGATTAATGTTTCCAGAAAACAATATTTTTACAAAGGGCTGAGTCTCAGCGTCTCTGTGTGCATCGTGTGTAAGGTCTTTTAAGCTCATTCTTCTTCCAGTTTAATTTGTAACGGATAGCCATTTGCTCTAGCTTGATTAGTTGCTTCAACTGCTTTAGCTTCAGCAATTTCAAAACTATAGATTCCAGCTATGCCGGAGCCAGTTTCGTGTACTTGGAACATAATCGCTTGGGCTGTTTCATGAGTATGTTTGAAGATTTCAATTAGCAATGAGATTACAAATTCCATGGGGGTTGAATCATCGTTGAGTAAAATAACCTTCCAATTTTTTGGTTCGGATACTTTAATTTTAATCTTTTCTTCTAGTTGAATATCAGTGCTAGCCATTGTTATCTCTTTTTTAAAATTGGGGGAGTTGCCTCCCCCGGGTTTATTTACACTTATTTAATTTCGATAGTACGAGGTTTGAGTGCATCTGGAACAATACGCTCAATTTCAATCACAAGCATACCATCCTTTACTTCTGCTCCTTTAACCTCCATATACTCAGCAAGAGTAAATGTTTGTTCAAAGTCCCTAGCGGCTAAGCCACGATGTAGATATTCAAAACGACTATCTGCTTGATTTAGTTTACATCCTTTTACGGTGAGTTGATCTTGGTCAACTTCTACTGTAATTTCTTCTTTACTAAAACCTGCTACTGCTACTTCGATACCATAATGCGTATCGCTATACTTCACGATGTTATGTGGAGGATAGTTTCCATTTTGGTGATGCGGCGCTGTAAAATAGCGATCAAATCCCACTAGTGCTTTGCTCAGTTGTGCTAGAGCGGCTGTGTCAATTGTTCTTAATTGGTGTGTCATTTTAGATCTCCTTATTAGCAAGAACATTTGTAGGGCCCCGGAGGCACCCTACGTTGTTATTATATTACTTTTTTTCTGTAGAGTCAACTTCTGTGAAGCTTGCATCTACTGTTTGTTCACCGGTTTGCGGAGCCTGTTGTTTGGCTTGCTCTGCGGCTTGTTTCTTTTCAAACACAGGAGTTGCTGATTCAAAAAGTGTCTGTACAGATTTTGTGATTGCTTCCACATCATCACCTGCATGGGCTGTGTCCATTGCTGTGAGTGCTTCTTCAATCTTACTCTTCTCTTCATCAGTTAATTGGTCTTTAACTTCGTCAAAGTCCTTTTGGAACTGATGACGTTGAGCATCGGCTTGATTACGAGCTTCAATAAGCTCACGAGCCTTTTTATCAGACTCTGCATTTTCTTCAGCTTCACGAACCATACGTTCAATTTCAGCTTCAGTTAATCCAGAATCAGATTTGATAGTAATCTTATTTTCTTTGCCAGTGTTTTTATCTTTGGCACTTACATTAAGAATACCGTTTGCGTCAATGTCTAGTGTAACTTCAATTTGCGGTGTGCCACGCGGTGCTGGAGCAATACCTTCTAAATTAAACTCACCTAACGATTTGTTGTACTTAAACAATTCACGTTCGCCCTGCGCCACTTTGATAGTAACTGCTGGCTGATTGTCGTCCGCTGTTGAAAATGTTTGACTATGCTTAGTTGGAATAGTTGTATTCTTTTTAATCAACTTGGTCATTACACCACCCATTGTTTCAATACCTAGTGTCAATGGAGTAACGTCTAGTAATAGAACATCTGTCTTATCGCCAGCTAGCACAGCACCTTGTATGGCGGCGCCTGCGGCAACTGCTTCGTCTGGATTAACATCCTTACGTGGTGCTTTACCAAAGAACTTTTCAACTGCTTCTTGTACTTTAGGCATACGTGTTTGGCCACCAACAAGAATAATTTCGTCAATGTCAGCATTAGTAACACCTGCGTCTTTCATAGCAATTTTACATGGCTCAATTGAACGTTTGATTAATTCTTCAACCATTGATTCAAACTTAGCACGATTAATAGTTACATTCATGTGCTTGGGACCACTAGCATCTGCGGTAATGTATGGTAAGTTAACGGCTGTGCTAGTTGTGCTAGACAATTCAATCTTAGCTTTTTCAGCGGATTCTTTCAAACGCTGTAGAGCCAACATGTCTTGTTTAAGATCAATGCCGTTATCTTTCTTAAATTCTGCAACTAGGTAATCCATTAACACTTGGTCAAAGTCTTCACCGCCCAAGAATGTATCACCGTTTGTTGATAGTACTTCAATTTGTTTGTCGCCATCGATGTTGGCAATTTCAATAATGGAGATATCAAATGTACCACCACCTAAGTCGTAAACTGCAATCTTGCGATCCTTCTTGTCTGTCTTATCAACCCCATAACTCAATGCCGCCGCTGTTGGCTCATTGATAATACGCAACACTTCTAAGCCAGCAATGCGTCCAGCATCTTTCGTTGCTTGACGTTGGCTATCATTAAAATATGCCGGAACAGTAATAACGGCTTGTGTTACTTCGTGGCCCAAATAGTCTTCAGCAGTCTTTTTCATTTTGCGAAGTACTTCAGCAGACACCTGTTGTGGTGCTAGCTTTTCGCCGTTAGCCTCAATCCACGCATCGCCATTGTCAGCCTTGACAATAGTATATGGCATTAAGTCTATATCTTTTTGTACTGCGGCTTCGTCAAACTTGCGACCAATAAGGCGCTTGCTGGCGTAGATTGTATTTTTGGGGTTTGTGACTGCTTGTCGTTTTGCTGTTGCACCTACTAGGATGTCGTCCTTTGTATATGCAATGATTGATGGCGTTGTTCTTGCGCCCTCGCTGTTTTCAATTACTTTAGCAACTCCGTTTTCTAGGACTGCTACACAGCTATTTGTTGTACCTAAATCGATACCGATGATTTTGCTCATATTGTTCTCCTTTAATTAAGCAAGAATATGTAGACCCTTACGGCATTCTACAAATTTATTTATCTCAGATATTCTCTAAATTAGGAATATTTGACCACTTTTTTAACTTCTCTATTTTAGCACGTTTAGCCGCATGTAAGCTACTCCAACTAACAACATTGTTAATCATTAGAATATCAATCATAGCTAACATATCGCCCAGTTCTTCTTCTAAATGCTCTTTGTTAGTTTGGTTAGTTCCATGTTTTCCATTATCCATGCCAAATCTACGAATCTTACTTACTGCCTGTATTACTTCTGCGGCTTCCTCTTGGAGGATATCCATTACTTCGTTGTTGTTTGTTTCCATTTTAGTTTGTCTTTGCAAAAGGTGCGATGTATGTTCCACCGCTAGTTGTACTGGTACGCAATGTGTTGTATACATTTTGAATACCTACTGCTTGATTCCACGCATCTTCTAACGCATGGTGTGCTGTAACTGGTGGACGCAGTGGATTGATACCCAAATCAAATGCTGTGCGTACATCACGCACTTCCCAAAACTTCCAAGGAACAGCACGATTAATTTTACGGAAAACATGTTCGCAAATGATAATGTCAAAACAACTGCCATTACTCCAAACACGTTTTGCGCCCCAGCAGAATTTGTACAGGCGAGCAAATGCTTCTTCTATATCAATTCTATCATTGGGATCAAAAGCGGCTTCTTGCGCTTCTTTACTTTGTTGAGCCCACCATGCAATGGTATCGTCACTTGTTGTTAACCCAATCCTGTCACAGCTATCAACATCTACTCGACAGTAAAAACTATCCATTTTAGGTTCTTGTAGTTCTTTTCCAAACGGATCAAACTTTACTGCACCAATTGTAAGGATAGTTGAATCTGGTGTAGTATTTAGAGTTTCTAAATCGATCATTACATCTGTATTCGCCATTTAAGTTCTTTCTTTATTGTGAACTTAAAGTATAACACAGATATAACGCAATGTCAATACATTTTCTTTGGTAAACTCTCTTTTTCGAGCTTCTTGCGCCAACGTGCTTTGGCCGCACCTTTGGCACGTTTACGAGCAGTTGTTGGTTTCTCGTAAAACTCTTTCGCACGTAGGTCGTCTAAAATGCCTGCATCTTCAACTTTACGTTTGAAACGGCGTAGTGCTTGATTAATATTCTCGTTATCTCTAACGGTAATACCTGTACCTTTACTCTTCTGATTCATCTGAGTCCTCATCATCTTCTGGGTCAGTAAGTTGTTCAACAATACTGTCCAGGTTATAAATCCTGTTTTTTGAAATTAAATTATATGGTGTAATTTCATCACTAGTTATATAGTATGCATTTGGTTGTGCTATTAGAAATGTGATAAACTGTCTTGTGATTGGATCACAGTTATCAACATCTACTATTACCACATCTACCTGCTGTGAAACACTTAACATCCAACTAATATCAGTTTCTTCATGCTCGTACATGAATATGTTTAAATCATCTATGCTTTTACTCAATATTGCTTGAAACTGTTGTTTTACATATATCGATGGCTTAACTAACAGATAACTTAAATTCAAATTGAATAGTTTATCCGGCGGTGTTATTACTGTTATTTTTCCTAAGTTCATATATCCTGCTTGCAAAGTATTCGATGTCTGATGGCCCATAGTCGTCAAACTTATGTGTACCATCTTGTATAGCTTTAATAAATCGATCTATCTCTAATTCCTGTGATGCATCTATACCTTCAAATCGATCTTTATCAAACTCTATGTAAAGACGATCCATTGGTTTGAATATATCAACTGAACTTCGATCTTGTATTCTTGCCCAAAGTGTATCAGCACCTTGCTCGGCATTTTGTACGTATCCTATTACTCCCGTGTCTTCACTTGCAACTGTCCGTCCGGGTTCTTGATCATGTAAGTCTTTTTTTTAGACTCGTCTTCCTGGCCCCATAGTTCAGCTAGTGAAATTGTTTTTGCCGGTGTATCGTTAGCAATAGGTAGTTGGGCATCGGCTTCTACTTTTAAAAGGTGTTCACCCCTATTAAGTTCAGCTTCAATTTTTTCAGCCTCAACTGCTTTCTCAGCTTCTTCTATCATTGTATTCCATTTTTCTAGCTCTGACTCTGTAGGTACTTCTTCTACAGGTTCCTCCGGCGCTGTTATATCACCTCCTAGTGCAGTCGACGGTGTTTCGCTTGGAACTTCTTCTGTGTGTGTTTGTTTAATTTCTGTGTTTGGTTCTTGAATAATAGGAGGAACAATGCCTACTATAGTATTATCTTTATCTACTAGTAATGCACCATCTTTAGATTCTTCTTTACGCCAGCCAAATGTCATTTGTGCGGCCAGCAACATGATAACTGCTAACGGATCAAATACAACAACAATCATTATGATGATCCATGTTACTGCTTTTTCCAACATGTTTTCATCTGCGCCATGATCACCGTAGATGAATTTGGCAATGTATTTGATTGGTCCTACTTCAGCTTCTACTTTTCGAACTTCTGCGGCAATTGGAGAACGTTCTTCATTTAAGGCAACAATTGACTTTTGAGATTTAGCAATGTCAGCCTGTATTTGAGTTCTTTCTTTAGACTGTCGCTGACGCATAGCATTGGCATTAACAGCACCTTGATCTGTTTTACTACGAGCAATCGTTTCGTCAATCGTAGCATCCATTTGCTTGAGTGCTTTACGATTGGCTTCAATGTTTTCTCGTTCTGTTTTAATTTTTTCGTCGTATATGGCAATCTTACTTTGGACATCACCACTGACTAGATTTTGGTCGTTGTGTGCTTTGGAAAGGAATCCAAAAATACCCATACTAGTAATAAGCATGAGAATAGCCACTGCCAAAATCATGTAATACTTCATGTAAGCAGGAGCACGTTCCCAATTGGCTTTAAGCCAGCTAGCACATACTAGTTTGCCAACCTCTAGGGCTGATCCCATTACAATGATAGGAATGACTGCCGCGGAAAAGATAGCAGTCAAACCTACTACAGAGTAGTAAATTGCGACTACAGAAATGGTGAGACCAGTAAGTAGTAATAACCAGGCTAAAATCATTATTAAGCGTTAATTACAGTGACAGTATCAATTAATGAAACAGTAACAGTACCAAGTGTATTGGTAGCTGTACTGGCGGCTGAGACTGTAAGGCTTAGTTGTGTACCTTCAGCAGTAGTTGGATCATATACTCTACATGAAGCTGATGTTTCTTGACGAATTGCATTAGCAACTGTGTTTTTAACGTATAGTGCTTTTGTAGTAATTGATCCACCGGCAATATCAGTTCCAGTAGTTGGAATGTATGCATCGCGCTCAAATTTAACTGTGAACGTACATGATGTAGCTTGGTCATCGCCTACAGTTTCGCCTGCCATAGTAACATCTAAAATCTGGCAGTCGGTTAATCCTGTTAAGGCGTTGATAATGTTGCGGAAACGCATATTACCCCTAGCACGGGCTTTACCCTTGACTAGTGTGGTTGGTGCAGTTGCAAGTGCGTCCCAGCCGTTTGAAGTAATACCACCGTTGGTATTACCGTCAGCAGTTGGGTAATAGGTAGCTGAGCTAGTATCGATCGCTACTCTATAGAAGTTTGGTTGTAATTGGTTTGAATCTTGTTGGAATCCTGATGGCATTGTATGCTCCTTAATATCTTATATTTATCAGTAAAACACCTGTTAGCTGATTATATACTAACAGGGTTTCACTTTACAATCTTTTTGACTACTTAAACACAATTAAAGCAAGTAAACTTGCTTGGACAAAAAATCCAAGCCCGATTGTTACGATATTGAGTAAATCCTTTTGAATTGTTGCTTTAACAAAAAATAAGAACAAACCTAGCCAGCTAAACAAGACCATGTCAACTGGTGGCATTTTCTCTGTTAATCCAGTCATAACAGCAATCATTGTGGGGATTGTTGCTAAGTGCAATAGCACTACAGCAATCCATCCTGCGGTTTCTGCACTAATTTGCGGTGCATGTTCTTTAATGTTTTTAACCCAAAGATCTAAATTAAATAAATCCTGTGTATATTTCTTAAATTGTGATGTATTCATTTTAATCCTCATTTGTAAAAAATATGTCGACCAACTTTAGCTACTTTTTCTTTATTCCACTTTGGATTGATATAGTCCCCGTGAAAGTAAAGTGCGTTTTTAATGGAAGGTAATCTAAAGCCCTCTAATAGAACTTTCTTTGCTACTTCCATACTTTCTGTGTATACTGCACCATTCATTGGTTTCTTTAATGTTGCAGTTTCACAGTACCAGCTGAACTGGCATAATACTTTTTCGTATACTATATTCTTTTGGTATACTACTTGGCAAATGTCACTGGGAAATTGCCCACTTTCTGCTCTGTTGATTGTAACTTGGGCTACTGCGACCTTGCCTTCAAAAGGTTCGTAACCTGCTTCATAGTATATGTTACGAGCTAGACAGTCTAGTTGTTTCTGTCTTAATTCTGCTGTAACCGGACTCGCATATTGGCGAGCTGTTTTTAGGGTATCCAGTTTGTAATTAACTGCCTTATACCCTGCTAGTCCTACTAGCACCATTGCTAAAATAAAGACTATTGTTTTGATAATGCGTATCATATGTTTTTCTCCTTTACGCTGGATCACGAAATCGCTAGTTCCGTCATTATAAAATATGGCTCTGATACATCTCCTTGTGCGTTAAAAGCCTCACTGCTTTTGGTACCCCAAACCTATGAGGTACAATAAGTAATTATCCAAAAAATACTCCTGAATAACTACTACTTTATACTTAGCATCAGTTATCTCCGCATTCGAGAAATATCTACTGCCTGTTCATCACTAAACACTGGCACTGCATTACTCTTATGCATGGTAGCAATGCCTTTTACCATGGTACCTGTATAAACTTTTGGGGGCTTAACAGTACATGCTCCACCACTAAATGGTAAACTTGGATGTTTGACATCGGTACCGTATCTACTGTATGGTTTGTTATCCGGTTTCCAAACTTCACTAGTCATAGCACGTTTGCGTTTCTTTTCTTCAGCTTCAATGCCCCAACGCTTTTGAAATTCTTTCCAACTTTCTTCTTGCTCACGAGCCTTCCTTGCGTGATCAGCGGAAGCGAATTTCTTTTTACCTTTTTTCTTGCCAGTGGTACTGAGCCACGGCCCTTCTAAATGCATACTCATAATTTTATCCTAAGATATCGAACATAGGACTATTATATAATTACTTTTGGTATTTGTCAACCAGTATTTTTTCGTTATGCCAAACTTCACTCATCGGTGTGTTTTTGAACTCTTCAAAGCAAGGCGTTCCCAATGTGTAGTGGATTAATTTGGCGGCTTTGTTGGATCCAAACTCATCTGCTAACCAATTCCATTCTATCGGAAGCTCGCCAATTAGATCATCAGCTAACCAACTAAATCGATGCACTTCCGGCCCAGTTGCTGTTTGAATAAATTCAGGAGTTATCACTCGATTAGCAATGTGGCCGCAATTCCAAAGTATAACGCTACTCCAATTTTTTCTAGGATAGTCTTCGTTCTTTGCTCCTAGATATTTTTGAGATTGTTTAGTTTTATAATTGTGTTTGACTACCATTACTGCTTTTGATTCGTCTTTTAAATTCCATAGTTTATCAATATCATCTTGTAACACCATGTCACCGTCAATAAAAATAGCCCAACCTTTATAATTCATTAAGTTTGGAACTAAAAATCTAGTATATACAAACTCATTGCTACCGTCAGTGTGGGTTTCTACGTAGTTTGCCAATAATGTTAAAGACAACGGAATGATGTTAATAGGTTTTGTAGCATGTCTAATTATGCTGTTAGAGCATACATGATATGCTATTGTCTCATTGGTATCATACCCAATAAAAATTGAAATCATGTTATCACCGTTTTAGGCGGATCAACTTTGACCTTATGATTGACTATTAAAGTGTCTGATGCAAATGATTTACCAATTATTGCTAAAATTAGAGCTTTGCATATTAGGCCGGGCATATCTTGTATCAATGATTCGTTGTTAAAATATATTTGTATGCTTGCATCTTTTTCGCTAGTGTACCAAGGCTTAAGAACATCAATATTAGAAAATACAGTAAAAGACGAACTCTGAAGTCGCTGATGTATAAACTGTTGCCATGTTGATGTATTAGGACTTACGGAAAACGCATCGAGATTAATGTGTGGAATTATTGAACAGTGATCTGCTACTAATTGAAATTCTAACGTATTATTTTCTAACAACTTGTCTTTATCAAACAGTTGCATCGACTTGAGAAAATCAAAATCAACGCCGCCTGTATTGAAATATAAACAGTTTATTGGCGTGGTGTTGTGGAATAGTTTTATAATATGGCCACGAGCTGTACCCGGGTGTACTACATTTTGTTGTATTCTTGGATTGTAATGAACAGCTATCGGGTGAGTAAATCCGTTCTTTAAAAAAGAATAGGCTAGCCAACATATTTTAGGAAACACATGGTTGGTACCTGCGGATTTAGAATTATCTTGGAGATAATGTTTAGCCTGAAAAAATTGCTTTATAGGATTTAACAGATCAACAGAATCTCTCAATAACAAATGACTCTTATCAATGTCACCTATATATAAATTTTCTGTTGTTCTCTTATATTTGTAAAAAAACTCTATCCGTTCTGTTATACCAGCAATTGGAATTAGTTCGTGATTAAACTGACTACGATCTAGTATAGTGTAAGGATAGAACTTTTTCATTCAGCATTTATTTAACAGCTGGTTTACGAGCGTTTTTAGTTGCTGTAACATCGTTACGAATGTCTTTACATAACTTGGCCAATTCTTGGCAATGCTTACGAACGCGAGTACCAGCGGCACCAACTTCCTTATCGTAAAACTTTTCAAAGTCGCCTTCCATTGCCTCTACTAACGCTGTGAATTCTTGATATCTATTAGCCATTTTTAATTCTCCTTTAATGGTGAGTAATTTTTACTCTACTACTAATTTAGCAGATGTAATGTGTGTTGTCAATCTTTTTGATTAAGGGCCGGCAAATACGTTTGAACTAGCTAGACCAATTGTAAAACCTTTTGCGGTTACTGATCCCACCACTGCCACTGGCTGATTTTCAGCGAATACTTTCATTGACGGAGTACTAACTATGACATCGCCAGCATTTGGAGGGCCGCCAATTGTACTACCGTTTATCACAGCAGTTGCTCTATTATTAACTTGTACTGAATCTGCGCCGGTTGCAATCAATCCACCTGCATGATCTATATTAATTCGACCTACGCCTTTCTTTGCCATACTATAAGCCGCCTTTTATCTTAGCCCATAGAGATTGAGCAGACGAGCTAATTTGCGCACCGATAGTATCGATAGAGTCTGATATCCATTTGGCCACAGTTTTGTATGCATTAGATCCTGTTATCCAAGTTCCCACTTCGGCAACACTACTGCTAACAAATCCAATTGCTAATCCAGAAGCTCTAGAAGCTGATTGTATTAAGTTACCGTTTATTATAGCAGTTTTGAATTGGTCGTCTAGCGGTTTCATAACTGGCTTATCGGGTGAGGCCGCCTGATAAAAATTATTAATTTCTATTTGACTTGCGGCAGCTATTGTTAATGTTGCACCGTGTGTAGATTTAGTAGTGGCAACACTTCCAGTTGCGATATTAAGGTCGCTTAAAAACTTTGCTATTTCTTTTTTCCTATCAGCCATGCTTGCTAGACTGTCATTAACTCCAGACAATACTCCAGCTATAGTTAATGGGGTTACACCGTTTCCTAATTGTAGCATTAAACTGGCAATCAATGAAGATAACACCAAAGCCTCAGCTTCAATTCTAGCGGCATAATCGTTAGTAACGGTAACTTGAACTGGAACAAACGGAGGCAACGGCCCAATTGAATAAGGTTGATTACTTGTACCGGGTTGTGGACTAGCAACAAAAACTTGTTTTTGACCGTAAGCCATTATGCAGAAGATCCGCCCTTGGCTTTGGCAAACAGTGATGATACACTAGGTGGCAACACTCCAAGAATTGAGTCAGCGGCATCAGATAACCAACCTGCAACGGTAGTATATGCTTTAGTCCCGGCAATCCAAGTACCTAGCGCCGCTGTATTAGTTGTGATATAGTCTGTGACTATGCCACCTACAACTGCGGCTTGGTTAAGTGATATGCCATTGATCACGCTGGTTTTTATTTGTGCAGGTAGTGTAGGCAGTACTGGCTCAGGCAAGTCTGCACGTTTTAATGCGTCCAGTGTGGCCTGCTTTTGAAAGTTATTCTGCTCAATCTGACTTGCGGCGGCCATTGCTGTTACCGCAGTTAGCGACGATTGTGCGACTGCTACTGATCCTGTGGAAACATTAAGATCGCTAAGTTTTTTAGCAATCAATTTATCAGCATCGGCAATATTAGCAAGACTACTGTTAATACCAGATAAAATAGCAAGTAGTGTGCCGGGTGCTTCAGTGTTACCAATTTGCAAAATAATAGAATTAAAAGCAGCCTGTTGTGCTAGTGTTTGGTTAAAGATAGCAACGGCTGCATCGTCGGTTACTGTAGCCGTTCCAGGCCCTGTCATGGTTACTACACTTGGCATGTCATATCTCCTAAATTAATATTTATATCAGCTTAATGCCCGATGTTGATTCGATAAATTGTTTAGCGAATTGCTTGTCAGTTGCTTCTGCTACTGTAACTGTGGATTTTGACAATTTAACTTCTTTGTCTGGATGTACTGTAAACAAGTAAGGCATTAAGCCCGGGCCCTTTTCGCCCATACCAATAACCATTGGACGGCTTAGTTTATAATAAAGAGCACCATCTTCTATTAGTTTAGCAACTAGCTCTTCACCGCTTGTTAGTTTAAAGGTGACTACTTCACCTTCGCATACGCCTTTGTCAATTAACATGTTTATCCTTTGAGTGTGTTAAAAAATTCTTCGTCTTTGCCAGCTAGGCCTTGATAGCCTCCTGGTAGGAGAACGCCGTCCTTGAAAATCTGTGGAACGCTACGCAACCCTTGCTCCGTTAGGAACTCACGTGCGCTTGGTTCGTCTTCCATTTTAATAACTTTAAATGGAATTTCTTTGCTTTCTAATAATGCCATTGCTCTATCGCAAAATGGGCAATTATTTTTACTGTAAACTGTAATCATATTTCTCTCTTATAATGCTGGTAACTCATTGTAGTCAATAGCATCACCCATGACTCCAATAACGTAATTGGTTGATTCACTTTCCTGTAGTGCAGTTTGTTTCTTGCTGGTATCAACGTGTTTGTTGAACCAAGGAATAGGAGTTGACTTTGGAGCAGGGTTATTGTATTTGATGCCAATATCTTTAAGTGCGCCCACTGCTGTATAGTCCACAAAGTCTTTTAAAATATTAGCATTCAAACCAATCACTGGTCCTTTGTTAAACAAATAAGTTGCCCAGTCCTTCTCTTCACGAATGACATCCATGTACAATGCATATACTTCTGCTTGACATTCGTCTCGAGCTTCAGCGAACCTGGGGTCTTCTTTAACCACTTGATTGATCAAGTAAGCAGTCCAGCCCTTGTGTAGCAGTTCGTCTTGTAGAATCAAACTGATAATATTGCCATTACCGATAAAGATTTTATTCTCTACCATGGCCAAACTTGTAGCAAAGCTAACCATAAAGCGGAACGCTTCTAGAGCATAACTGGCGTGAAGTGCCAGGTAGATTGCTTTAACATGTTCTTTTTCAGTAACTGCTTCGCCTAGTTGTTTACGACAGTTGACCATATGTAATGCTTCGTAGTAGTTGCCAACGCTTGAAGCCATTTCTACAATTTCTTTAGTGTCATGGATTGTATTAAACACATCCTTAGGTACATTGTAGATGTTACGGATAATGTGGCTATAACTCTTGCTGTGAATGTTAGTTTCAAAGAACGTCCAGTTATAAACTAATGCTTCTAGTTCAGGCAAGCTAATTACTGGCATAAAGATTTGGCTTGGGCCACGTCCCTGTAAACTATCTAATGCGGTCTGGCGTAGCAAGTTGCTAGTAAAGATGTGCTTGACCGCATCACTGGCATCCTTAAAGTCATTTGAATCTTTCGTTAGGCTAATCTCTTCTGGTTGCCAAAAGAAACCACGTGCCGTTGCTTCAAAATCTGCGATCTTTTTATACTTGACTTCTTCGAATCGTTGTATGGTTACTGGACCTGCAGGATCCAGAAACATTTTGCGATTAAGATAGTCTGTCTTTGTTGTTAAATTATATTGTTGTTTACTCATTTTAATATTTTCCTGATGCAAGTACTATCTTGCAAATGTGTTCTAATCTTTCTATGTGCTCATAGGCACGCCAAGGAGTGTTACCAATGGCTACTACACCGTGTCCTTTGATTCCTACTATATCAAACTTGATGTTACCTTCGCGGTCAAGTCCCAAGTTACGATGACACGCTTCGCCCAATTCTTCACTGATCGGAGCAACGTCTCCCACATTAGATGCTACTTTAGTATAACGATTAAGTTCGGGAAAACTATCACTGACAGTGCCCAAGTCGATGCCGGCATGCATGGCCGCAATGCAGTAAGTTGGATGAACGTGTACAACTACCCGCACATCGTCTTTGTGCTGTCCTAATTCTTTCTGTAGTCCAAAATGCAAAGGCATCTCACCACTAGGTTCCAAGTTGCCTGATAAGTCTGTTTGTTCAATGACTTCCCAATTATAGTTAAAAGCACCATTGCCAACACCACTGTTAATTGTTCTCCAGATTTTAATCTTCTTGAACATCTCTGGTTGCATCTGTTGTTTACGCACACCACTTGGTGTTACATAAAAATGATCACGGTCATGATGGCGTATAGAAATGTTACCATCTCTACTAGTAATCCAATTACGCTTGTAAGCGTCTACTAAAATATCACAACAAGTTTCTAACATTATTATCCCTATACTCTAAAACTTTCACCACAGCCGCAACGGTCACGCTCGTTAGGATTGACAAAATCAAAGCCTTCATTAAGTCCATTACGTACCCAATCCATAGTCAACCCGTCTAGATAGGCTAGACTTTTGGCATCTACTAGCACAACAAACCCGTCGTGTGCAAAATTAGTCACTCCTACTTCGGCTTCGTAACTATCTACATATTCTAACACATAAGCTAATCCAGAGCAACCGGTAGTTTTCACACCAATCCTAATACCAACGCCCTTACCACGTTTAGCTAATGTTTGTTTAATTCGGTTACTGGCTGTGTCGGTTACGGTAATCATTCACTGCCGCCTTGATAGCATCTTCTGCCAATATACTACAATGTATTTTAACCGGAGGAAGAGCCAGTTCTTCTGCTATTTCTTTGTTTTTGATTGTTCCGGCTTCGTCGAGGGTTTTTCCCTTGAGCCATTCTGTAACGAGGCTCGAACTCGCGATAGCCGATCCGCAGCCATACGTTTTAAATTTTGCATCTGTAATAATACCTGTATCATCGTCTACCTTTATCTGTAGTTTCATTACATCACCGCAAGCAGGGGCGCCTACCATGCCTGTGCCTACGGTAGGATCATCTTTAGCAAATGAGCCTACATTTCTTGGATTTTCATAATGGTCAATAACTTTTTCGGAATAACTCATAGTTTACATGCCTCACAGTCGTCTTCTAAATCTTCATAATGAAATCCGTTTACTTGAACTCCATTTATATGTGTTTGTTCGGGTGTTGGTTCTGCAATTGCCTTACTACCTTGCTTGTTAATCAAACTATAGTAGAATGTTTTCAATCCCCACATGTGTGCTTGCATCAAGTTTCTAGCAATCAATGTAGTTGGAACTTTACGATCTGCCCAGTGTGCTGGATTGTAGAATGTGTTAGTGCTAATTGATTGGTCGGTATACGCCGCAATGATTGCCGCAGTCTTTAAATAACCATCACAATCTTTTTGTTCCCACATGAGCTGATATTTGTTTTTTAGTTTATGGTATTCTGGCACTACTTGTACAAACGATCCTGCTTTTGATTCTTTAGTACTAATCAAACTCATAGGCATTTCAATACCATTAGTACTGTTAATAACAACACTACTAGATTCAACAGGGGCAACAGCCATTTGTGTAGCATTGCGAACTCCATACTCTTTCATGTTAGTGCGTAGTGTTTCCCAATCAAGTTCGGGAGTGAAGTTTGCAAGCTCGTTAACACCCTTGGCACGTAATTCCCAGGGGAACGTACCTTTACCATAACGAGTATGCTCAGAACCCAAGCAAGCACCTCGTTCTTTAGCAAGCTCAACACTTGCTTCTGTTAGGTAAAATGCTTGATGCTCCATCCAAGATTTAACTTCACCCAGTGCGTCTTTCTCACCGTACTTTAAACTACGCTTGGCATGCCAGTAGGCTAGATTTGTGATGCCAATGCCTAGTGGACGGATTTCATCGTTGCTTAGTTTGGATTGTATGCTTAGAAAGTCTTGATAATCAAGTATGTTGTTAAGGCTACGGTGTAGAATACGGCAAGCACGGCGCATGTCTTCTGGGTTACGGAATGCACCCCAATTGATAGATCCTAGTGTACATAACGCAATGCGTCCCTCTGCATCATCAAGACGTTTGAATGACTTAGTTGGTAATAGGATTTCACAGCACAAGTTACTTTGATAAATCGTATGGTACTCTGGATCAAATGGGCCTTGGTTCATGACATTGTCAATGAACACCAAATAGATACGACCTGTATCAGTTCTCTCTTTTAATATGCCTGACTTGAATACTTCTTCAGCACTCATTGTCTTAGTGCGTAGGTCTTTACGCTTTTCGTATTTTACATATAGCTCTTCGAAGCGTTCTGTATTTTGATAGAACGCTTCATACAAATCTGGTACTTCATTGGGGTCAAAGAATGTTATGTCTTCTTTGTTTTTAAATCTTCTCCAGAAGAAGGCACTAAGCACAACCCCATAATCCATATGACGGACTCGGGTTTCTTCTGTTCCTTGGTTGTTCTTAAGTACAATAAGGTCATCAAACTGATGATGCCAAATAGGATAGAATACAGTAGCACTAGCATTACGGATACCTCCTTGTGAACATGATCGCAAATCGCCAAACCATTTCTTCAGGAATGGTATCATACCTGTGTGCATGATCTCTCCGCCACGGATGGGACTACCTAGTGGACGTAGTCGTCCAATCTCTAAGCCAATGCCAGCACGTTTGCTGGCATACTTGGCCATCATTTCTCCTGAAGCAAATATACTATCCAAGTCATCATCGCTACGTATAAGAACACAACTCGAAAATTGCTTTGTAGGAGTGCCGAGTCCAGCAAGTACAGGAGTAGCAAGAGTAAAGAGACCGTCTGAAGCCGCTTGGTAATACTCTTTGATAAATCGCATACGAGCTGAGTTAGGTTCTTCTTTATGGAACACAGTGGCCGCCGCAACCATATATCTAATCTGTGGAGTTTCATATGTTTGTTTTGTACTACGATTTTTAACCAAGTACTTCTCTATTAATTGTTCAATGGCCGCATAACCATATTGCTCGTCTTTTTCGTGTTCGAGCATGTCGTTCATTCGGTTCCAGTCTTCTTCTGTGTACCACTCTAATAGCTCGTTAGTATACAATCCAGTAGCAACATTTGTCTTCACTATCTCATAAAGGTGCGGAACTTGATATGATCCATACACATCTTTTCTCAACATTGATAATCGTTGTTTGCCTGCAACAAATTGGTAATTGGTATGACCTACATCGGGATTTGATTCTACGTCGATAAGGTCGACTATTGCTCGAAGTGTAATTCCGTCAATTTCTTGTGTTGTTATGCCGTCATAAAAATGCGGTTGACTTTTGATTTCAATCATACTCTGACTGACATCTGCAATTCCTGCACATACTTTTGCTATTTGAGCTTGCCATTTCTCTACTGCAAGTGATTCTCTGTTTCCGTTTCTTTTTATAACTGTAATTTTATTCATCTCATGTGTCGCTCTTTATTATAAATGGCTGTACTACTATTGTCTAGGAAGTATTTAGTACCACTACTCAATCGTTGAAAACATCCTGGCACTCAACGTCTGCGGCGTCGATTTCGCGTAGTAATCGATTGGTTTTATAGTGGCGAAAATCTTATCACGGTAGCATATTAAATTATATGCGCAGTTATCAAATAAGTCAAATGACTTGAGCAATAATAATACTGCCAATTTTAAAAGTTAGCAATATATGAGTATGAAAATACACCCGAGTCTGAATTTGATACAGCTGGGGTTGTTAATGTATTTGAATATTGGATAGCAATGCTTGTTGGAATATCGCCAACACCGCCTAATGGGTTCCCAACTTCATTCAACAGCACCGCAGAGATATCAAGCTTCAATGCGTTCTCATCGCTAATACCAGTCACATTGTATTCGTCTGTTAATTGAGCTTTGGTTGCATTGGCCGCTATACTTGCATCTATATCAACTACTAGTGTTATTTGGCCTCTTCTACTAAAATTGTTATTTGTGCTTCGATACACGTATTCAATTTTATAACTGATAGTTCTAGTAGGCGTGCCGGATGCTCCGGTTGATACTGGTAGTGTGAACAACAGTGACGGACTAGTAATGTAGCCAACTTGTATTTGACGAGTAGCATATGACGTATATGTACCATAGCCAGACACTTCTGGAATGTATGGAATTAGCACTAGTTCACTTACCGCAGTTGGGTGGGTAGTTGGATTAAAGGATGCAATTGATGTTCCAGACGATGCTGTTAAATTTCTACGGGCGCCGCCTAGCGTATTGGCAATTGAAAAGTTTGTACTACCACTAATGCTTTGTACATAGTATGTTGTGCCAGCAGTGATCCCGCCAATTGAACCGGTAAATTGAATAGCAGTTCCAACCAACAAGTCATCAGTTGAGTCAGAGGTAATAAACTCAGTAGTAGTTGCTGATGTGATAGCAATCGTTGTTAAGTTACCGGGAGTGGCATTAAAGTCAATGCCAACTGTACTTACTGGATCAATTGACAAATTACTAAAGTTATTAAATGGTGTTGTGTAACGAGTAACAATTGTAATGTTTGAAGCTGATGTATAGTTTTGTTTCAATGTACCTTGTACATTGGTTGTGGTTTGTTTAATCTTATCATTTTTAAATGCAGTGATTGGTTGACTCAATGTAAGGTTAACTGTAAATGAATTTGACGATAGTGTTTCTTCTCTATCAGATTGCACATTCAAACATGCATTGCCAACTTCACCAAAGTAAATTTGCGGGTATTCTGGAAAGTACACTCCTGAACCATTGTTACCAACGTCAACTAGTTTCCAATCACGGATAGTGTTGTTGTTACCGCGATGAATAATTAAGGCATGTTGTTTAATGTTATTAAACTTAGCTCTAGAGATTTGTGTGTATCTTGGACCATATTGTTGTCCGGGAGTTGTTCCGTCTGTATTTTCACCAAATACAAATCCTTGGCGACAATCTGTTACAGCCATGTCTTGGAATGTGTTGTTAGTAATGTCTTGTTGTGCCCATACTGCATAACTAAATCCAGAGATAACAACATTACTAAACAAGTTGTCACTACAGGTAACTAGTGCCGAAATTGCATTAAGGCTAATAGCTTTACTGTCAGCATTGCCAACACCATTCCAGTTGCCTGCAATGATAAGGTCTGTAAACTGGCTGTCTCTAACTGCATCTAACTGCAAACCTGTTTGATTGTATGTATCTGAATAAACTGTTAATCCACTAAACACAATCTTTCTAGGTTGCGTATTACCAAGAGTATTGTCAATGGAACTAGGACTGCCAATAGTTGATAAGTCGTTTACAAATTGTATTGCTGGGCCAACACCCGTGTAACTAATAATAGTTTTGTCCGGACCAGAGCCAACAATAGTTGCATAACTAGGAATGTACAATGTTTCAGTAGTTTTGTAAATGCCGGGCCCTAACTCTAATACTACTCGAGTACTGGTACCGTCTGCTGTGTTAATACTAGATGGACTAGTTGGGTTTAAAAACAATTGGTCTATAGCTCGCTGTAGTGCCGCAGTATCATCTACTGCACCATCTGCTTTTGAACCAAAGTCAGCGGCAGTAACTCGATCATCTAAACGATCTTGTGTTGAACGACTAACCGGATCATTACGTGTTGGCCCTGTTGAAATAGCAGGGTCATTGGTTTTATAAATGTGGTATAGTAGGTTGAGTAAATTACCTCTAACAGTAAGATCTCGTTCTGTTAGTATTTTAGTATTACCAACAGCCGGGCTACCTTCCGCAACTGAGCCGTTACCAATGTATAGTTCTTGGGTGTCTAGAGACCAAGCTAGTTCACCAGACGCAAGTTGCGGTAAACCTGTACCACCAAGCGATTTTCCTCTACGTACTTGAATACGGCTAATTTGCACTACGGCCATAATAATATCCTCTTATGGGATATTTATCAGTTTTCTCGGTAGTACTGTTCCACTCTGTTCCACCATTGCTTTTCCCAATGCCCAAACATGTCCGGAGTAAGGATAAACTCTTGATAAGCAGGATCTCCCCATATCATGGGCGTAATTTCTGGTGGTTTTACACACATAAACACTACACCTTTTTGTATATTAGTTCCGTGTACTTTATTGTGCGCAAGTGCATAAGCGACCATTTGCAAGTAGTAGTCTTCAATCCACTCATGCTTTTTAGGCTTGTTGGTTTGCTTATGGTCCATGATTGCGCCTTCATTCAAATGAAGTCCAACACAATCAGTAGTTCCTGCATATAGACCGGGATAGTAAAGTCCAACTTCTACTCCCCATACTTCATCAACATTCTTAAGCCCGTGTTCAATAATATGTTTGGCCATTTTGTGGCTTTGCACACTATATGGGTTTGATCCCGGATCATTAAGCGTACCTTGCACAATGTAGTCTTCTAAATACTTGTGCATACGTGTGCCACGGCTTGCGGCTTCTGTAACAATCTCAGTGGCTTTCTTTTCACCCACAGCTCTGCGCCATGCTTGTAGTGCGGCAACTTTTTCTGCTGGTTTAGTTTTGTCTAGGATTGTTGTAACGGATGGTAGTTTACCTCCGTCTGGCGTGGCGTATAAACGCTTGCCTTCTACGCTTTCCCTGTTTAAGGGAGTGTAGTCATATCGTTCTTTGAGTAAGGTCATAGGACTATTTTACTACAAATAGCCCTATGTGTCAATTAGTTATTAAGCCAAATCACCACGCTTAGTAGCACTCATAGCCATTTTGCTAACTTCACTTTGGCCAGCATCTTGCTGTTGGACAGGTTCATCCGTGTTAGCATCTGTCTTGAGCGTTAAGCCAACACCGTCAAACTTGTCTACTTTATTGTGCAATGTTTGTTGCTCGGGCGGAAGACTTGCTTCTTGTTCCCATCGACGAGCAAACGTTCTATAAGAAATTGGGATGCCCATATTTCTAAGGGCAACCCAAGTCAGTTGTGATGCGGTACCTTGATTATCGGCTGCGCTTTGTGTTGTAAAAAGGAGCCTATCTAACGGTTCAATTGTTTCTATTACTTTTTTTTTGAGTTGAGTAACATGCCTAAACGACGGCTGTAGTCTACCGACTCACGCTTTTCTCTGCCTGCTTCTGCCGACATTGGTGTTTCTTCGTCCATGCCTGGCTCACCGCCTGGTGCTGGTGGCATTGGTAGTTCTGGTAGTCCGCCTGCTGGTTCTTCGCCTGGCAACCCGCCCATTCCGCCTGCTGGTGTGCCCATTGTAGGAGCCTCACCACCTGATACAATTGCTAATGCGCTTGACAAGCCTTGACGACTTGTTTCTAATGATGTATAAATTGCCTCTAGAGCCGGCTTAACTGAATCTTGGTAACGTTGTGCAACGTCACTGCCTTGGGTTTCTCTTATAGAGTCTAATAGTTCTAGTAGCTGTTCTGCTTTCATAGCCGCAACATCTTCTAGCCAGCCTGTAATACGGTCTACCATATCTTTAGTAGCCATAATAGTTTCAGCTTTAGTTTCTTCGCCTTCTAGTAGGATCCAACTTGCTTGTGCTTCATTTAGGTCATAACGTAATGACAGTTCTGCCTTAAGTTCTTCTGTATCTGATTCGCCTAATCTCATTCTGCTAAGTGCTGAGTCAATCCAGCTATCTGGCACTGCCGACTTTCGAGCACGGTGACGGATAAATGCTGTGATGTTGTTGCTTTCGTTTGTTTTTGCTTTAGTTTTCATAGGCTTTTCTTCTTTATCTTCCTCTTCGTCGCATTCACATGGGCTACAATCACACTCTGAACAAGTGCTTTCTGCTAATTGATCACGCTCTAGGATAGCTTGGTTGATGCAATCTAGCATCAAACGTGTTTTTTGATATTGTGCGCTTTCAAGAACAGATTCATAGCTTTCTGATAGTTCCATTTGACTTAAACGTGTGCGCAACTTGTTACGTGCGTCTTCTAATTGTACATCGCTAAACTGCTCAAAGTTAATCTTATAGCCAAACTTCTGTGCTAGGCTTTCGTTAAGCTGTTTGCTTGTAATGGGTTTTGACAATTCTCTAATTTGCATGATCTATTCCTAGAAATCTTATAGTGTATTTATACTTTTCATTATACGAACGACCACTTAAACATACGTGAAATTGTTTCTTTGTAATATTGGGTCTTTTGCTCGCTGTCTTCTAGTTTATTTAACAAGATCACATATCGGTCAAATTCTTTTGCAGTTTTAATGTTATTACGATATACTTGATTATCGCAGTAGTTAGACCAGTACCTATTGTCTAAACGTTTGATTTCAAAAAACTTGTCTAAGCTAGTTGTACTGTATGCTTTAGCGGCCATTAGGGCACAGGTTTTAAGGAAGTATTGTTCAATTAGTGTTTGATTTCTATAATTGTACATACACCAGATACCGGCACTATTTTGTTTAATTAGATAGTTCTTATAAACTGCGGCGCCGCCTGGCAATACAGTTATAGGTAACTTGCGGTCAAGCTCAGTCTGAAAGTGTTCAGCTAGCTCTTTTACTACTTGTTTTTTGTTTGATTTTTTATTAAATTTTTTCATTTGCAACTACCGTAGGATTATCCATCCCTACTTTAGTTACCAAACTTTTGCGGATCATGGCCTCAACTCTGAACTGATCGTGTTCATCGAGCTGACTAAGTTTGATGGGAGTCTTTAACTTCTTTAGTAGTTCTGCTTCTTCGTTAGTAGTCCAAACTGTAAAATCGTTAATTAATTCGTTTATTTTCATCTTAGGCCTGCAATAGTTAGCATCTTGTCTAACAGTGCATTATCTGATTCTTCTAACTTGTGTATCTCAGATGGTTTCATGCGTTGGTTTGGCTGTGGTAACGGTTGGCTCCTGCTGTCAAAACTTGGAGCAGGATTTCTTGTTGCAGGCAGATGCATTATGCCTGTGATTTCAGCAAATGCGTTTGGCCCAATTTTCCATTTGTGTCCAGTGTTTAATGCTAGATATTTTTTGCCTTTAAAAACAACATAACCCATTCTGTTACCTGCATTAGCCGGATCTGCAATGTATGCCTGATCAACTTCTTTTCTAGTGCTGGTGATTTCAATAGGGTCGCCATCCGATGCAAATAGTTGCGCACCTTTTTTGATTGCATTAACTGTATTTGAACTGTTAGATGGTTCTAATTCTTCCGCCATTGGTCTTGCAGGAGCTCCCATAGTCTGTTGTGGGGCTTGATTACTTATTGCAATCTTTGTACCAGCGGCTAGACGTTGTTGAGGTGTTTGTTGTGTAGTTGGATTTGTTGGACTGCCCGGCTGTGTTGTCATGTTAAACACATCGTTGCCTTGGGCATCTTGTGTAATAGCACCAAGCAAGTCTTTCTTGATTTGTGTGCCGTCTGGCATTTGAACCGTAATACTTTTGTCGTCACTTGCTACAATAGTACCTTCTTGGTCATTGCCGGTAGTAGAAGGCATTTCTTCTGGCACTGGCATTGTTTTTCCTGGTACTAAAGGTTTAACAATTTGTTTAACTTTCATTATATTCTCCAAGGCTTAATTCAGCACTTTGTAATTTGTTTATGTAACGTCTGAACTTATCAATTTTACCTCTAGCACGTAACAGTTTAAATGCTAGATTTTCTACACTATACTCACCGCCTTGTTCTAAGCCAGCTTGTCGTAAGCGTCTAATTTCAGACATAGTTTCCTTACAAGTATTTAAGTCATTTGAGCGCATCGCTTGGTTAATTCTGCTAGCATAGTTTCTAGCTTTTTTAGTAACATCTGCATCTCTAATTGTAGGAGGTTGATGTTTTGGTTTACTTAACCACTTATCATTTAGTAAACTATAGATTCCAGCTGAACGATGCGGTTGCTGTACGTCTTGTACATACAACTCAACATCAATGCCTTTGATCTTAATGTCGTGTGTGAAGTTATATTCGTTTTTCTTAGCAGAGTACAACTCGCCCAGTGCAACTTGGTTGCGCGGCATATCTACAACAAGGTGTAGATCTAAGTCACTGCTTTCAGCGTACCCGTAGGCCGCATTACTTCCGCTAATGGTAATATCTCTCAAGTTCAACTTAGGTACATTAAGGAACTTGGCAAAGTGCATGGCTATTGCCATGAGCTTATAGCGTACTTCGATTATTAGTTTATTGTTTTCCCAGATTTTTGGGTTAAGATTGTCGTGGTATACGACTGGGTTGATTGATTCTTCGAATTCTATGATCTGCATTTGTCATTATTTAACAGATTATAAACCGACAAATTTTAAAAGTGTTGCCATACTAGGATTACCAATCCATCCTGCACCAGCGGCAAATGCTAATGCTATCATTCCGTATTTCATCCACTTGTCTTTGATCTGCTGTAGATCTTTAATCTTCTCTGCCATCTCGGCATGCTGATTAGTTGATGCATCACGCATCTCTCTAAGTGTTCCAACTAACGAAGTTTGATTGGTTGTGATGTCCTGGCGGATATCATCAAACTTTTCATTAAAGTTATCAACTTTTGTCTCAAGTACGCTTACTCGCTCTGTTACTGTAGCCATCATGGCATCTCCAATGTTATAAGTCAGGGACTCGCTCCGAGTCATGTGCCTAGTGTATGATTGAATGCCTAATGGGTAATGCTATGCCTAGTACTCTATTTAGTCACTTTTTGGCAAAAACAATATTACGTCCGGGCCCGCCTGTGACAAAAACTGCATAGTGCTGTTCCATTAACTCGTCTAGCCCTTGTATATAGGGTATCAAGTTAAAGTCTTCTTTTAAATTGCCAACTGGGTCGCCGTCTGCTTCAAACAAGAAGTCACGTTCTGTACCAAAGTCAAAGCGCCATACTCTAATAACTTCATCAGTGTCAAAGCCTATAATTTTGCCCTTGACTTCTAGCACTTCGGGATTGTATGCAAATGCTACGTTGGCTCTAATTCCCAGTGTTTGCAATACCGTGTTGAAGTTTTGTTCCTTCCAACGTGCATGTTCTTTGCCTGCTTCAGGTCTGTATTGTCCAGTGTGCGTAATATCTACGAGGGTGTATAATTTGTATTCCATGGTAGTATTTAACCGTCGTAAAAAAGCCTACTGTGAAAGTAGGCTTAGTCTTCCCATCCCTGAGAAATAAAACTAATTAACCGCTAAATGGAGCAACACAACCAGCTACTACTGTAACTGTAGCGGCTACACCACCGTTACCGGCTGCGATTGCTGTTTCTAAAATACCAAAGTTTGCAGTTGGTGCTAAACCACCTGATGGAATTGCTGTACGGCTAGTTTCTGTATCACCAACGTATTGTGTGTCAGTTGCAATGATAACATTGAAGCTGTCTGTTCCAGCGTCTACTGGCGTAAACACTGCCCATACTTCAGCTGTTTGTTGCAATGCACGAACTGACTTGCTGAACAAGCTGTTTGCTAATGCGTGATCAACAAATACATCAGCGATAGCGATGTTTAATACGCTAAGTTGGCGTGTACCAAATTGTGTGGTTGGTGTTGTTTTTAAGTAGTTTGCGGCTACTGTGTTTCCGACTAATGATGGCATAATAATCTCCTCTGAATATGCTTATCAAATACTCGCACTCTGCGAGCTTTGTATATGTATTTAGTATCTGAGTTTAAAAACTAGTTCAAATCGCCAATTTTTGACGGATGTTTTTAAACCAATCTACAGTACCTTCCTTAAGATGAGGGTACTTTTTAGCCATGTCATCACGGAATTGTTCTAATCTAGGGCTATCAATACCGCCTACTGCTTGAATCATGCTTTCAACATTGCCTAACATTTCAGCAGTTGCGCCTTTGCCCAGTACAATCTCCGCTACTTTATCAATGTTGTGTGTAATTACTTTACCTGTGCTACGATCTTGTAAAGCACCGCCAAATCCGTTGTACTGGAATGTCTTGGGAGGATGTCCTGGAATCGTGTTAACTAAACTGCTCAGTGCAAACTGCTGATCTTGCCCTCCGTATGGGCTATCTTTAACTGAGTAGTCATGCTCGTGATGCTGGCCAATTTCGTGTGCATTAGCCATGGTCATCAAGTCTACTTGAAAGTACGCCGGCAAGCCTTGAATGTCTTGTCCCATAGGATAGCCTATGTGTACGTTCTTACCTATTTGCAATGTTGGATATTGCTGTGACATTTGTTGTGCTACTACTTTACGAACAGCACCGTCATCCATTTGAGGATCTAAGTTTAACTTTTGTTTAATCTTATCTGTATCTAAGAATATATCAATATCGCCAGAGTCGATCTTTGTGGTACCTTTGCTAGCATATCTATGTTCTGGATCAAACGAGCCTGCGCCGCCTGCTCTCCAGAAGCCTGCATCACCAATGCCGTCAAGTACTGGTTGTAGGTCTTGTTTAACTTGCAAGAACTGCTTAGGTGATAAACGTACTAGCACACCCTTAGTTGGGTTGTTTTCTAAGTAGTCAATTCCTAGCTTTTTAAGGGCATTACCGCTCATTCTTTATCTTCCTGTATACGTTTGATGCCACGCTTGAACTTGGTGCCATCACCAGACTTAATGCTGTTGATAAAGCGGCGTTCTAGTTCGGCGGCAGTTTCAATGTCGTAGTTTTCCTTGATGAGATTAATTAGATTAATAGCACTTTGAATTATGTTTGAACCGCGGCTTTCAACTACTAGGTCAGTGTCTCGACTGATACCTAGGTCGCTAAGTTCCTGCAAAATTGATCTGGTACTTTTACGCATATTTTTATTCTTCCAAGTGTATTTATAGTATACACGGATTGAATAATAATATCAATTAACTTGGTAAATGTTGCAGTGCCGTGTATACTTGCTAAATACTAAGTAGAAACCATGAGTAACTACACCAACACACAGGAAAGCAAAATGAAATATCTATCAGAAAAGATGCAGTCTATACTGGAACGTTTAAGTGAAATGTTCCCAGGTAGCAGTTATCAATCAAGTCTAGATGCTTATCTAGCAGACAAAGGCATTACCGATGCCGCTCAACTCGAAAACTATGTTCGCGAGTTCAACTACTCTCAAAAAGGGAATTATCTATGAAAACAATCATCAACTCAATCTGGTCATTTTTAGAAGCATTTGGCCAAGCACGTTATGCGGCTAGCCTTGCTCGTCAAGGTCGCGTGGAAGAATCCAAAGCTGTGTACAATGGACGAGCATGATCCAGTAGAATCAGTGGTCAAACACGTACACATCGTGCTACCCATTGTGGGAGCAGTATTGATGTTTATGTTGGCTTTCATTGCCATCACTATGGCTTGACGCTGTACAACACCTGATAAATATTGGCATGAACTTGGTGTACATTCATGGAGCAAATGCCACAAGCGAAAGCTTCAACTATATTAAAAGTAAACTGGGCACGGGCTTAGACCTTAATTATGACAGTCGAAATGGGTTTGAAAACAATCTAAAAGACATGCAGTCAACGTTGCAAAACTATAAGAACCTAGTGTTTGTTGCACACAGCTTGGGCGGTATATACGCATTGCATTTGGCCAACTCAATGCCCGAGTCCGTTAAGGGTGCTGTTACATTGAGCACACCATATGGTGGTGCTGAAGTAGCGGACTATGCTCAATACTTTTTACCATTCAGCAGACTGATGCGTGACATTGGACCCAGTTCGTGGGTAATGAAGCAGGCCAACCGTATCAAGATACAGCATCCGTGGACAAACATTGTTACTGTGAAAGGACAAAGTCCGTTCATGCATGGGCCCAACGATGGTGTGGTAACTATTGCCAGTCAACGGCATCATGGGGACATGGAACTGGTGGAAGTGGACTGTAACCACTATGAAGTTGTGCTGAGTGATGCAGTTGTTAAACTTGTGGAAGAAAGAGTAAACAAGTTTCGCTAATAAGTCATTCAGCTTTACACACAGTTATGTATACTGTATAATAAATACATGGACAGCAAAGTTGCTGTCAATACAGACATTACACACAGGAGATTATTATGTCACAATTCGAAACACCAAAACTACCAGAAGTTAAATTCAGCAAGAACGGTTACGAGATCCGCACAGACGTGCTGTCCATGGCCAAAGACGCTGTTATGGAAGAATACCACTCAAAGTTCCGCGGTTGGGAAATGTCAGTGGCCAAAGACGAAAAGACTGGTCAAGTTGTTACCAGAGTAGATATGCCAGAGTTTCCAGGCTTAGACAAGATCATGGAAGCGGCTGAAAAGTTCTATGGGTTCGTTAATACGGGCACAAAGAAGTAAGCATAGCTTTTAGTAGGTTGATACTATAAAAACACTAAAGGACTCTTCGGAGTCCTTTTTTATGCTTGTCTATATATTAGGTTTGATTTTATACTTGTAGGACTAAAGAATTCTTCTACAGTATGTATTGCTTGGCTTGTATCAAAATCCTTACAACTAAACACATCGATATAAGCGGCCTTTGTTGAATTAACAAAGTGTGCTGTTATATTGCTAGTTGTTATCATTTGCAGTAGACTATAGCCTTCGTTGTCAGTACCAACCAGCATGAGTTCTATTTGTGGACTACCATATGCTGTCATATTAATTCGTTCAATTAATGTAACAACAAAATTATTAATAGTTGTTCTATCAGTAATAGATTCTAGATTGCAATCGCTACAATCTAATATTAAGTGGTAACCCCAGCTCATGCAACGCTTTCTTGTCCAAAGTACGATGGATGTGCTTTACCCCAGTTGCGCATGATTACTGCCGCTCGGGCATTGGCTTCATTTTCTTGTGGTGATCCTGTAGATCCTGCTTCATCATCTTCTAGCTCATTGTCTAAGTCTTGCTTGTAGTGTACAAGTTCATGTGCTAATGTACGGCATACATCCATGATGTGACGATTCTTTACTGTGATAGTAATATGTTCGTCGCCCGGAGCATATCCACCAAAGCTTCTACGTTCCATAGACTCTTTGTTATCAAACACAAAGTCAAACTTAGGCAAGCTGGTTAGCTCTAAGTCTTTGGCGGCAAAACGGATAAAGTCCAATAGGATTGGATAGGTATCCTTCTTGTTTAGACTTTCAGTTAGGAGTTCTTTAATCTTCATATATGTACTTATTAGAAGCCGTTAGTGGAAGTTCTGTAAAAGATTTTACCAGTAAAGTCTGATGTCTTGGCCTGTCCTGGATACTCATAACTGACAGTTAGCACTCCTGGACCGTCTGGACCATTACCAAACATCACACGCAAGGGAATGTATGTGCCTGCTGTTAGAGCGACTGTAGTTGACACTTCACTCTCGCCGTGTAGACCGCCGTTTGATATAATCACGTTAGTTAATGTATCACCGCTTCGCCAGTTGGTAATAGCATTGTCGCCAAACCACAAGTAAGCACCGTCATCACAACTCAAATATATTGTGTAGTTGCCAGTGTATGTTACTCGTAAGTAACCTTTCAGCATCATACTAGTGGAGTTGGGTAGGTCTGGTTCGTTGATGTCATTGTCAGCAGCGTCAAAGTTATTAGGAGCAGCCTTTAAGGCAGCAGTATCAAAGAAGTTAGCACTTTCATAATGATAACCTTCATAGTTAGTACGCCATATACCTGGGCTTACTTCAATAACTTCACCGTTGTATGTTGCTTCGGTGTTTGGATCGTACCAAGGACGACCTTGTAATAATCCGCTGGTGTTGGCGTTGTCAACAATATCGGTACCATCATATTGTGTTGGCAAAAATGCAAGATCGTAAGTATTTTTAGCACGATAGTACGGTTTGGTAGCATCTAAACTACCAGTAATGGTGCCATCTCTAGCAACTACCTTGCCCTGACGTTTAGCTTCAGCTATGTCAAGTTTAGCAATCTGCCTAGCCTCTTTGTCTGCTCCGCCGCCGCCACCTAACTCAGTTGCGTATATGACAAATGATGTGCCGTTGGGAATTAACGATGTATTAAGTTCACCAGCACCACTGCCTGCAAGGGCTAGTGAATTTGCTGTGGTGATAGTCCAAATGTCAACACCAGACTCACTAGGATCATTGGATTCACCTGTGCCATCAGGTTGGTTCATTGATCTTGTAAAACTGGGTTGGCCGTTGGCTGGCACAAAAGTCCAGTTCCTAGCACCAGCACCCAGGGCAATTACCTGTGCCATGTAAGTGTCTAAGGTGCCACTGTCTTTTCTAGTGGCTAGGGTTCCTACTCCGTATGCGTCATAGTTGAACGTGCCCACTGCCACTAGATAACTGCTGGCGCCGCCCCCGTTAAAACTGGTTGCTGTTAAGCCAGTTGGTATTGTCAGTGTTGATATTCCGTTTAGGGCCATTATTTGTATCCTCTAACAATATTTATGCTATAAATACGTTACTATGATAAACATCGAACCATTCGAAAAACTAATTACAGATCTTAAAGAAAACGGCAAATACCGTGTATTCAACGATATTCTGCGTGAAAATGGCAAGTTCCCACAGGCTATTTGGTATGGCCCTTACAACATTAAGAACATAACCAACTGGTGTAGCAACGACTACTTGGGCATGGGACAAAGCAAGGTAGTACTAGATGCCATGCACACCGCATTAGACATGACTGGCGCCGGGTCAGGCGGCACACGAAACATTGGTGGTACCAGTCACTATCACGTGGCGCTAGAGCACGAGTTAGCTACTTTACATAAGAAAGAAAAAGCCTTGTTGTTTAGTTCAGCTTATGTGGCCAACGAGTGGACCTTGATTGCTCTGGCTAAAATTATTCCCAACATTGAATACATCAGCGATGAAAACAATCACAACAGTATCATTGTAGGCATTCAACACAGTAAGGCTAAGAAAGTTGTGTTTAAACACAATGACTTAGCAGATCTAGATCAGAAACTCAAGATCAGTTTTGCACAGGGCAATGTACCGTGTGTGGTATTTGAATCAGTATACTCAATGGACGGTGATTGTGGACATATTAAAGAGATATGTGAGTTAGCTAAAAAGTACAAAGCCATTACCTACATTGACGAAGTACATGCTGTTGGCCTGTATGGTGAGAAAGGTGCTGGCAAGTTAGAGCAGTTGGGACTACAAGACAAAGTTGACATAGTCAACGGTACCTTGGGAAAGGCCTTTGGAGTCCAGGGCGGTTACATTGCTTGTAAGGCTGTTGTAGCAGATGCTATTCGTAGTGTTGCCGCTGGTTTTATCTTTACAACAAGCATGAGTCCTGTTACTTGTGCTGGCGCATTGGCCGCTATCAAGTATTTGAAGGATCATAATGAAGTGCGTGAAAAGCATCAAGAACGTGCTCGTAAACTAAAGCATCGTTTAGGTGTTGCCGGCATTACTGTTATGCCATGTGCTAGTGAACATATCGTTCCTGTACTAGTAGGAGATGCTAAACGTGCCAAAGCAATGAGTGATGCATTATTAAACGATCACAACATCTATGTGCAGGCAATTAACTATCCTACAGTTGATGTAGGCACTGAACGATTACGTTTTGCGCCTACTCCGTTTCATGATGATGGAATGATTGAAGATCTAGTTAAAGCACTTAAAATAGTCTTTGAGAAGACAGGTACTTAACATATTCTGCAATACCATCTGCGGGAGTTAGAAAGCTATCAACATCTACTCCGGCAGAGTATAAGTTAGTAACATCAGCACGAGTATTGAGTTGGTACTGAGCTTTTAAATCTTTGGGCATAGGGATATATTCTTTATGCCCGTTCTTATGATTGCTTATAATAAGATCTGCAATAGACTCAAAGCTATAACTAGATCCAGTGCCTACATCATAAGTTCCGGGTTTATAGTTGTTAACAAAATGATAGATAGTCTTGGCAACATCTTCTACCCAAATAAAGTCTCTGCAATAGTTGTTGCTATTTTCAAATATCTTTATAGTGTTAGTGTCTACCAGTTGATTGTACCAATGATAGATAGTACTGGCCATACGACCTTTGTGTGATTCATTAGGACCATACACATTAAACAGTCTTAGTATAACTCCATCCATGTCTTGTTCGCTAGTTTGTTTACTGTTTGCATACAAGTTTAATGGCCCAGTACCGTTGCCGTATACTGCCGCAGTGCTGGTAAAGATAAACGGAATGTTATTCTCTTTACAAATAGTATTCCAATGGTGAGTTGGACTTATGTTAGTTAAGTTAATGCTTTCTTGATTAGTTTCAAGTGTGCTAGAGTTTGCGCCAATATGTATAACGCATGTTGGATCTGTAATGTTACCATTAAACGATCTATACTTCTTACCTTCTAAGTAGCGGCTGGGTATAGGTTCTATTTCAACTAGGGCAATATCATCTATGCCTTGTTTGTTTAAGTAACCAAGTACAACGCTTCCAATAAACCCATTTGCACCTGTTAAGACAATCATAGTAGTTGATCCAACCGTGGAGCATATACTCCAACATGCTGTACTGTGATGCCGCTAGCTCTAATAGCAAACTTAATTGCGGCTTGTACATATTCTTGTATTAGATACTCATAAGCAAATGCCGCAAGGAATGTATCTCCAGCACCAGTGACATCAGTAACATCGCCCACTACTTCTGCCGGGAACACCCAGCCGTTCCAAACTGCACCATCACTACCATGTGTAACAATTAGCCATCTGTCGTCGGGTAAACTTGTAGCACGTTTATGCTCTAGTTTGTTAATCTTTATATAACATCCGTTGAATCTAGCTAGGTCTGTTTTCTTTGTGTCAATAAAGATTGGGCCTTTGAATCTACTGCGTAGATCTTCAACTAGTTCGTAAGTAACTGCGCCTTTGTTATAGTCACTTATCACAATGGCATCGTATGCCGGCAATTCACTTTCAATTGTTATAGGATCGCTAGCTGTGTCATTGTCTATGCGAAGTAATTGTTGTTTACTACGTTGATCAATTATACGCTTCTTCTTACTAGTACTGCCGTGTAAAAATTTTACATCACATCCTAACGCTTCCAAATTCTTACGCACATTGCCTGCCATGCCGTCTAAGACTATTTCATACTTAGGTTCAAACACCGGCACGGGAGCTTCTGGACTAATACGATCAACAGTTCCGTAGACATAAGTGTCTACGCAATCATCACCGATTAGTAATATCTTTAATTGTGTTAGTGGTCGAGTATTCATTTATTCTCTCAAAAAATTCTATACGTTTACAATGCTCTTCACCGACTATAGGTTTACCCTTCCAGTCAGATCCTTTAACCATTATATCGCATTCTTTTATTAATTCAATTAGCTCTTCATCTGTATTAAAGATACATACTTCTTCTACATCCTTTAGTGCAGACAGTATGCAAGCACGTTCAAACTCGCCCTTAATTGGTCTACTAGGACCTTTAAGTGATTGTACACGATCGTCACTGTCAATGCCTACTAACACAGTATCACCCAGACTACGAGCATAGGCAATCAATGCAAGATGCCCTAAGTGCAGTATATCAAATGTTCCGTTAACGAATACTTTCATTCTAGTGACTCTACAAATTGTGCTAGGTTATCAAATATTACTACACGCCGTTTGATTTCTTTATTTGAATAACGACCTAGCTCTTGTTCTGTTTCTTTACCGTATCCTGTACGTACTAACACAGGCTTAGCACCCATACGAACTGCGGCTTTGAGATCTTTCATCTTGTCGCCAACATAGTAACCTTCTTTAAACTTGATTGCTTTGTTTTCTTTCTCACAGCGTTTGAACATGCCCGTGTTGGGTTTAGCAAACGGATCATCTTTACGACTGCTAGCAGAGTAGTACAATGCATCAATAGTAAAGCATCCTGCTTGTCCTAACAGTTCATACATGTAGTCGTGGACTGCATCTACGTCTGCTTCTGTAAACAATCCTTTTTCAATGCCGCCTTGATCAGTGATGATTGCAATCTTATAACCCTTACGGCGCAGTTCAGCCATGGCTTCAATACTACCAGGAATGGGTTTAAATGCATCAGCTTTAAAACAGTATGTGCCAAGGTCCTCGTTGATAACACCGTCACGGTCCAATCCAACTACACATTTAGATCCAATCTCCGAACCTCCACCGGTCCAGATAATATTAGGTTGGCTCACGTTGGTTATCTCCGGGCATTACTCGATAGTTGTCTTCTACGCTGTCTGCTGTTGACACTTCCAGAATTGTGCCGGCTTCTAAACAAACTATTTGATGAGGATGTAACGGTGCAATATGGAATACATCTCCGGCAATTCCTTCATACTCAAAGATTTTTGCATCACTAGTTTGAATAAATCTAAGCATAAACTTACCACTCATTACCCGCCAAGTTTCTTCTTTGACACTATGAAAGTGCATACTGAACTTTGCACCCTGATTGAAGTGCATAAACTTACTACAGTATTTGTCATTGGTTGCCCAAATCTCTTCACTGCCCCAACCTTTAGTTACAATACCTGTTAATCTTGTCATTGTCAGTCCTTTAGTATATTTTATACTATAACGACCGTAAGGTCAACTAGATTTGACTAATAAAGGGAAATTAATTGAGTAACGCCAAATACCAAAGCGGCACGGGCTTGTTGGTCGGCGGCCGCTTCTTCTAGTTTATCTGTACTGATTAAATCTTGTAAGATCTCTTTGGCTTCGCTGGCGCTTAGTTGTCCAGCACCCACAGCTTGGTGTACTTGTAGTGCATACTGGGCACGTTCTGCGGCCCAAGTGTTACCACTGTTCATTAACTCTGCTAATGCACTCATTAGAATCTCCCTTGTACTGATTTAGCCAGTATGTCTGCTTGTTGTTGTATAATCTTCTTCTTTAGGTCACAGTATAATGGACTCACCGGACCTTTGGCTACACGCTCTTGCAATTCTTTAACAGTATCTTTGATAGTGCCTGTTAGTTTGTTTATGTCACGTGTGGGTTTGGTCTGACTGTAGATGTCAAACCATTCTACATTCTTGGCCAGCTGATCAACTTGTGGTTTCAAGTCTGTTTTACAATCAAAGTGTCTAACCTGTTGTTGTATATCTGTTATGCTCTTGGCTTGATTAACATCCCAACTGCTGGGAATGTATTCCATAATGCTGGCACAGCCTGTTAAACTTAAAAATGCCGCAATCAATAATAGTTTTTTCATTTCTTTTTTGCCCTTCCTGCTTTCATATTGGCTAGCCAGTGTGCTAGTTGTCCCTTGCGTCCACCTTGCTTGGCAGTTTTACGCAAGCTACTTACTGATGCTTTGGTATTGACACCGTGGCGTTTGGCATCGCCTTTGTCTTGGGGATTCTTTCCATCAGCAAAGTTTTCATTCTTAATGCTTTCTCCACCGCCACCATCACCGCCACCAGCGTCTCCACTACTGTCGCTGTTGCCATAGTTTGAGAAATATCCGTAACCACCATATAGACTAGGACCATATGCGGCTCTGCGAGGTTTGCGTTTTTTCTTACGTTCTTCTAAAGTCTGATCTTCATTAGTACGGTGATACTCACTTGCTTCACCTTCTAAGCTCACCTGCCACGCATAGAATTTAGTTTGTGGATATTCATCTTTGAGTTCTACAAATGATTCCAAATTAGGCACAGCATCATCGTACATAATAGCTTTGGTATAATTGCCTTTGTTTAATAAATCACGTATAATAATCTTTTTCTTTTCTTCTGTTTGCATCTTACCTTGCATGTTACCTGCACGATAAACATGGACCTTGCCCATGTCAACACCATACTTGCGGAACGTGTCTAAGAATAATTCGCGGTCATCAAAGTCAGCACGGGCAGTAACCATAACAACTTTATTGCCTGTAGCAATATCATTCTTAAGTTGATTAAGCATAGGTATGATTGGTTTAGCATTGTTGAAGAATTCTTTTGCATTGGCAAAGTCTCCAAAATCAAACTTCTCACCGTCTTGTAATTTGTAGTGTGTAAAATTGTGGCTGTTTAGACTGTTAATGACCCGCCTGTCTTTAACAACATGAACTTTTGTTTGTGTGTGAACTAGGGTGTCATCTATGTCAAAGATAACTAATTTACGTGGAGTAAATTCTTGCACTCTCATTTTATTTCAAGCCTTCAGTCACACTTTGTTTCTCTAAATGTTTTTTAACTTGTTGTAACTCTGATTGGTCTAAGTCATCCAAGTGCTCTTTGCCCGTTAATCGTTTGGTAAGACGAAGGAAACTGGGTTCATTATCCCATTTAACGCCCTTACGGTCTGCCAATTTGTGTATAGTGTTAGGTGTTATGCTTTCAGTTACATTATCTAAAAATGTACTGGCAAATTTCTTACACTTATCTCGTAATGATGAATCTGTTGTTTCTAACAGAGTAAATTGTCTTGCGTCATCATCTTCTTTTTCTGTAGGATCTATATATCCACAGTAGACTTTCTTTACATTAGATTGATTCACAACATTGGTACAACTTTCACCATAACGCTCATCCGTATGTGTTTGATCACAAGGACTCAGTGTAGTGATTATAATACTGCCGCTTGGAATTGAACCATGTTGTTTCTCATATGCTTCCATGGCAGCACGTTCTGCATGAATTCTTTTTCCGTTGCTAGCAGGACGATTTAATCTAGCAACTAATTTGTTATTGGGATCTAACACAGCAGACGCAACCATACCATAATCTTTATTACTGGATTGTCCTTTTTCAACTAGGTCACAGAGTTTAGATAATATTGCATCTAACTTAGAATAGTTGCTGATTTCAAAATCACTAGCTCTCATTTTTTCTTACCTGCACAATGCGCCTTTTGAGAGAATCCCTTAGGGCTAGCACAGTTGATTGAGCTCTTATACTTCTGTGTCCATTTTTCTTCTAGGGCGGCTTCATCTATTGCTTTCTTAAATCCTTTGCCCGGAACCCAACCAGCAATAGGTTTACATTTACAGGTACCTGGTTTACAGCTACAGTTAGTCATACCACATTGTAGACAGCGTTTTTTTTCGCTTTCCGATACACTTTCGTTAGGTACACAGTTATTAACACGAACACCGCCTTTGATCTTGGTGCCTTCTTTATGTTTACCCTTCCAGCATTTGGGATCCAGTCTCTGTTTCAATTCTGCAATGTGTGTTTCGCCTAACATGATTAACTCTTGCATTTGTTCAATGCTTTCACAGTTCCAGCGGCGTAAGGCCAACGCTTTAGGAGTAGGCTTACCATTAGGCTTTTTCATAGGACCTTTGTTGCCGCCCATCCTAGCACAAAAACTCTTGCGGCGCTTGGCTGCTTTACTACCAGCTTTTAATTTACTAGGTTTGGTAGTAACAGCAGTTTTTAATTTGCTGCCTGGATTCTCTCTGCGATAAGCATTGACAGCTTTTTGACTTAGACCATCTGTCTTGTCTTTCTTGTTGACCTTGTTCCAGTCTTCGTTAAGTAATTCGGATATTTTCATATTAAGTATTTGGAAGTTTCATTGGGTTTAGATTACGATCAAGGCGCTGGCTTCCCATGCCACCACCGCTAGTCATTCTGTTAGTAAAATTGCCGCTATTCTGATTTGTTGGCAACGGCGGAGTTGGTAATGCGCTTGGACTTTTCTCTTTGTTAACTAACGGCACATGTTTTTGGGCAGGTTGAGCTCTAGTAAGGGCAAACCTGGTTCCATCAGGGCCATCTGCTATGCGAGTACCTATTAACCCCATTGTTGGTGCCAGTCGATCTATCATACGTAGATATGCTTTAGTTCTACTAGGTTCTACACTGGTAAAATAAAGTGAATTTATATCTGGTCTTGTATCAAGGTAATGTTTGAGATTTCGAACTACTCCTGTTAGAATCTTTGGCGTTGCACCACTACTGTCGCCGGAGATATCAAAGTTTTTATTTCTATTAAACTCTACACTAACGCCATCTTTTGCTTGTGGGGAGGAATAGTGGATTGGTGATATCACAGTTTGTATTTCTTTACCAGTATCATCTGTCCACTTAGCTACTGTACTACCGCTGTCCTTACTGGTATGCCACTTAGTCTCAGGTGCAGGCCCAGTTATATCTAAAACCTCGCTAATGATCTCAGATATTTTCATTTGTTATTCTCCGGTGGGCAACAGAATCTAGGATCGCACCAATCATAGTTTGTATCATAAGTTTGTCCAATGTATCCAGCATAAGCTAGGCTCATGCCAATACCATAAATGGCTAGGCCTGTGATAAATTTATTACACAGGACTGTAAGGGTTGCGCGGTCTATCATATCCATCGTCCTCTGGGTATACTGGGTAGTCATTAGGGTTCATCAGTTACACCAACTTTGTTTAGCATCACCATAATATTCTCTCGCAAATCCGTTAGCAATTAATTGAGCACGTAAGCTCTGTCCGTTTAGAATGAGGTCGCCCAAAACACGACCACCAAATTTATCCCAACCATATAGAATGACTTGTCGCTGTTGGCTGGCATTAATGAGACCTTTAGTGAAAACGGAAGCGGCTTCACCACGTTGCTTTTCGCTGTCGCATTGACCTCTAAATCCTTTTTCCGGAGTATCGACTCCATAGACTCGTACCGCAAGTTCGGGCTTAAGGGGTGCAGGTAGAAAGGGTGCGGCGATAACAACTGTATCGCCATCCGTTACTCTGATAATTTGTGCGTCATATGTAACGCCTTGGGGTGTTTTTTGTGCAAATGCTAGTACTGGGACTAACAATAATACTGCTAATAGCTTCTTCATATAAACTCCGTGTTAACAGAGTATTTATTAGAAATTATTGTTAAACCAGCCTATCTTGCGGCCTTCTGCAATACGTTGGTCGTGTTCTTCTACACTGCCAGGCCAGCGCCACGCCCATACTGCTACAAACAACATGAAGATGCCTGTACTTAATATACCAATAGGTTTAACCCCTGTAAACCACATGATCAGCAAACTTGATGTCATCATGGCTAGCATGAAGTATTTCATCTTATTAGGGAATACACGCTTGGTATTCCAGTTGGTTAGGAACGGGCCAAACAGTTTGTGATTGTATAGCCAGGCGTGCATCTTAGGCGAACCTTTGGCAAAACAATAGGCGGCGGCCACTACAAAAATACTGTAGGGTATGCCGGGTGTAATTAACCCAACATACGCCATACCTAAACTAATGAATCCTAGGACTTTCCATAGGAAACGCTTTACCGGATGAATTGTAACCATTCTTCGAACCTCACATTGAATTCTTGTTTCTTGCGCTTATTTACAAGATCATAGAAGTCGGGCTTGTAAGGTTTGACTTTAGGCTTCCATCCTTTGGTCTTGTCGGCCTTGGCCGCATTACATGGAGCACACGCTGTACATGTGTTTTCCCATGTGGTCTTGCCACCTTGGCTAACTGGAATCACGTGATCCAGCGTTGCTTCTTTGCGTTCAATACTTGTACTGCAATATTGACACTTGCCACTGTCTCGTAGGTATACATTAGCCCGACTGAAACGTACTGCGTTCTTTGGCTTCATATACTCACGTAACATGATAACTGATGGAACTTGGGTTTCCCAACGGGCTGAATGCACAATCCAATTCTCGTGATAAAGCAATACATCGGCCTTGTCTAAAACCATGTATTTGATTGACTCTTCCCATGTGATTGTGCTTAACGGAAGGACGCTTACCGGCAACCCGTCTGCATTTAATACTAAAGTATCTGCCACTTTGAACCTCTTTCTGTGTTGTGTTTTACAGACCCAACCAGTTAAGTGTACATTGTACGCTCAATTTGTATTTACGTCAATATGCTTTGAGCGAACTCTAAACCACTTCGATCAAGGGCATTGCACCATTGATCCTTAGTGTCTGACCCGTATACTAGTTCGTAATCGGCACTGGCCAAACACCAACTTGTTTCTTCATTCCAGGGGGTTTGACCTTTGATCTCGCCAACTAACTGCCCCGGACTCCAACCGCACATGCCCAAAAATAAACGCCATTGCTCCGGGCGGTCTCCCATAGCTAGTCTAGGTAATATATCATCTGCTGAACTTATACTAAACTCATCGTTTATTTGCATTGTGTTCTTGCAGGTCCATTCGTTACTGTGTAAGAAGCTCAGGCTCTTAACATTAACAGGGCCACCTAGATAAACAAATCCAGGAACATCAACTTGATGTCCTAGTTGTTCACCAAACTCTACAATGCTCATTTGACTACGCTTGTTCAACACTAGTCCTACACTGCCTTGGGAGTGATGTTCTGTTACCATGATAACAGTCTTGTGCCAGAAGTTACCTTTTACAGCAGGCGGCGCGATTATTAAATTACCAACAATATTCATATGAGATATTTATTGTTACTTACTATAGAGTTGCGCTTCTTTGGCACGTTCTCTTCCCTTTGCCTCTTTATCTTGTGGACGTTCAAACTCTACGCAAAACCAGTACGTTGCTTCTTCAGGTGATTTAAATGTTCTAGCGGCAAATGCTGGCCCTTTTCCTATACGTGATGACAAGGCAAAATCAATTTGTCCTTGCCAGTTAGTTTGCCACTTGCCGGGGCCGCCACAGGCTTGCGCCATTGAACTAAAGAACCCCTTACCACTAAAGGTAAGATCGTGAAACATAAACAATCCACCACTTGGTCCTTGGCTAGCATCACTGTGTACCCAACGACCCGGTTGCCAACCGCTTTCCCATTTACAGTTTACTACCATAGCGACTGCATGGTTAAAACTTAGCTTGTTTGCTATGTAAGAACGCATTTCTCTCCAGTTGATCTTGTCTTTAGAACTAGGACCAAACTGTTTCATTTGTTCTGGTGTGGCACCTTTAGGAGTATAACCATTTGACACTGTGACTGATGTTTGGGGTTCAGGAGTAGTTGGCTTTTCAGTACTAGGAGTAGTTGGCTTTTCCGTACTGGGAGTAGTTGGCTTTTCCGTACTAGGAGTAGCTGGCTTGTCAGCGGCAGCTAGTTTGTCAGTCTCAGTTTTATTGAAGGCCGCAACGTTTACTCCAGCTTTACCCATGATGGCATTAAGTATGCCGTCTAAGTCCTCGTTGATCTTTTTAAATTCTGAATATCGCATAATTATCCTATATACTTCATTGGGTCTACTGGACGGCCGGCAACATATTTTTCCCAGTGTAAGTGAGGACCAGTAGAATTTCCACTGTTGCCGCTCAGTGCTACTACATCGCCTTTTCTAACCAGTTGTCCTAGTTTAACTTTTACTTGTGACAAATGTAATAGTCGATGTTTTAATCGTCCGGCACCATCAGTTAAATTAACATGTAATCCGGCTATACTATTGTTGTCAATAGATCCAACAAAACAATCTTCAGGAGCTTTGACTGGTGTTCCAACCGGTACTGCAATGTCAGTTCCCCAATGCATGCCTCTTGCACGTTGTCCAAATGGGCTAGTTAGTGAGCCGTTTGCAGGCATTTCAATGCCTGTTGATGTTCGTAATGTTATCCCTGGATGAGCTTTAAATGTTGTATCGCTGGCTGGCTTATTTACATCCATAGATATATTATTTGCATCTGTTGTCTTATTGCCAGCTGTGATATCTATACCAGCTTTGCCCATTATAGCGCCAAGTATATTATCTAGGTTTTCGTTAACATTTTTAAATTCGTTGAATCGCATATTAACTCCAGTCAGGCAAGGGACCTCCGTACTTCTGTCCTTTGATACGGTGCCCTCCTACTTTAATACGACTCTTTTTATCTTTGCCTAGCTTATGTGATTTCTCACCATCACGGGCACGTAGGCCTTGTGACTTACAACTTGACAGCATACTAGCACCTAAGTCTGCGTCGGGCTTAGAACTTTTACATAGTTCACGTGATGCTTTACCATGCTCGTCTAAAACTTTATCGTGTGATGTACCACAGTATTCACATACTGTTTTATATCGAGATTCTGTAGTATGCCCTCGATCAGGACGGCTTCCAGGACGAGCCGGGCGTTTAGGGTGTGTGCCGATGGCACCTTCGGTGGTGAATTCTTTTGCTCTCATAGTTATGTATTTATTGTTCTTACTGGGCTAAGAACTCAAATACATTTAACCATTTACGCTTGCCTATAGTGGCTTTTAACTTGGTTAGATCAGCCTTTGTAGTGTGTCGCATACGCTGTTTTTCAGCATCTGGCACAGGTTCAAACTCTAACTCTACACTCTCTTGTTCTGCTATTTCTTCTGCAATATCTAGAAAGCTGTGGGTTAACCCTGCACCACAATTCCATATACCGGAACCGTTAACCTCTTTGATAAAGTCTATGTGTAAACGACATACATCACCAACCCAAGTCCAATCTCGACGGATATGTTCAGCATTTTCCCATACTGTGATCTTGCCTTCTTTGCGGGCTTGTGTGCGCCACTTGACAATAGCATTGGCACGTTTGCCTCGTAGATGCATCCACTTGCCGTAGACATTAAAGTAACGGAACCCCTGTACATATATGTTTACATTCTGTTGTGGCCACCAACGATCAAAGAGGTACTTAGACCATGCATAAGGTGTTTGTGGATGACAAGGAGCATATTCACTAAAGTCTTTACTATCACCGTAGACACTACTTGAGCTAGCATACTGTAAGTTTACCCCGTGCAAATTGCACTCGTTGAACAACCACTGGGAGAACTCGTAGTTTTGTTTGAGTATGGCTTCTACATCATTACAAGTCATATCAGCAATAGCACCCAGGTGTATTACCCAGTCATAGCCACTTACGTCAGGACGTTCTGTTGGATGCCATTCATAGCCGTCAATGTGCCAACCTTCTTCTTGATTGAGCCAGGCAAGCATATTGCGGCCAATAAATCCCTCATGGCCGGTTACTAGTATTCTCATGCTAGTATTTAATCAGGTAGGTCTTGTGTAAAGTTCCACTCTGGCACAATGAGTTTTAGTCTAAAGTGTCGCTCTGCAATTAAACTTTCTACATACTCTTGTAACTGAATCATAGGCACAGTATCATTTAACCACTCTGTTTCCCAATCATCAATAGTCCAGATGTTGTCTACATATTGTGTTTTAATTGTTCGCTCCAATGCTTTAGCATGGGCTCTCAATCCTCCATAGATCCGCATGTTAACAATTCCGCCCATATGTGAACAGTATTGTTTATTGCGTTCCTTTGGAGTTTGCATGATGCCAAACCCAGGACGCCCAAACGGGCTTTGGATTAGGTATAGGTAGTACATTATTCAGCTAGGTTCAAAATGTCTTGGTCAAAAAACTCAATAAGTCCGTCGAAGTGGTCAAGTAAAGTAGGTGCGACTCGTTCCTTGCCACCAAAATGTTGATATAGTTGAATCAACGCACAAGCATAGGCATCGTCGTCCCATGCGGCTTGATAACCATATCGCTGTACAGTCCAACGGCGATGTGCTTCTGTAACAGACTCTTGGAACTGTGACAAGTTACCAAAGCAACTTTGTACCATTGCGGCTAGTTCTTCTTGGAACTTAGGAGTCAACTTGATCTTAGCACTATCAAACTGGCGGCACAAGTCACGGAACACAAAGAACAGACTAACGTGAACGTTTTCGTAGTGAAAATACTTATGGTGCCATTCACATGATTGTTCTACTTCGTCATCATTAAGAGTTTTAAACGTAGCAATGTTAGTAAATGTTCCGGGATACTTAGCCAAGTCACTTTCGGTCTCAACCGGAAAGCACTCGTACTTTTCAGCAACACTAACCTTCTTTTCAAGATCAACGTCTTCCTGATCAGACTTGTCTTTGTCAATGCGCACGATGAAGATACTATTACGCATCTGTTGGTATGCTGACTGCTTTTTCTTGCCCTTGCCGTTAAGAATACTAAATGCACGTCGAGCATAGGCTAGATTATTAGTTTCAATGTATTGGAATGGAAATTCAAATTCTCTCCAGTCAGTGTGGCCCGGTACTAGACCAGCATCAATTAATGCGGCAACTGTACTAACAGTATGTTGACTGTCAATACTAATAAACTTACCTTTGGTAGTTTTAATACACTGAGCTGTTTGTAGCAATGCCGGGTCAAACAAGCCTGGGTCAGCAATGCGATTAGCACAATGCTTGTCATCTAATGCACGTTGGATGTCTTCATCAATATCAATCGATCCAAGTTTCTCCATTGAGACTTTTGGCAAGCGTGTAAGGTCAAACTGTTTGCTTTGGTTAGTCCAAGCCTTGATTGTTTTCTTCCAAGCCGCACTCTTGTTAAGAGTATTAACTCGATCTTGAAGATTAACAGTCTTACCAGATCCACGTTTGAGAGGATTGATTTTAACCATTGGATTTGGTTTTTTAGTAACGTCCTCGTATTTGAACTTGAATGTCATACATGCCTCTGTGTGTTAATATGTGTTTATTATAATGCCATTCCAGAAAGTTGTCAACTCATTAGAACGCTGATCGATTGTAGACAACGGGCATTTCGCAAATGTATTTCCCATTCCAAAGATGTTTGATAGTATTGCAGTCACCGCCTGAAACGGTTGACCCTGCGTGATCGCCAATACTCTTACCTGTGACAGCGTAACTGCCTATACTGGCCACGTTATAAACGGCACAGCCGTTTAAGCAACCAAGGCAAAGAATCGCGATAAGAACGCTTCTTGTCTGCATGAATAACTTTCCAATGTCTGTGTGTTTTCGTAAAGAACCCATGGGTCATTATCCCTAAGCTCTATTCCTGTTACTTTAAATAGTAATCCTGATGCGGTACTGAATAAATCACCTAACTTCATTGTGTAATCATCCTAATGTAGGCTACAACATCAATAGTTGAGATTAGCATGTAATTGGCAATCATACCAGTTGAACCTCTAGTCCAAGCGGCCCACGCAAATATACAACATTGTATAATGAACAGCGGATATAAAAATATAAACGGAGGATTTGGTAATGTATAACCCATCCATATTGTACAACTGATACTCATGAACCATGCAACTAACTCCAAACTAAATCGCAACGGGTACTCATTATAATCTTGTTTAATCCAATTTATAGTGTTTTTAATAGTCATAGTATAGTTATAAAAAAAGCCCACGACTCTGTGGGCTTTTTGACTAAGCAGTATCTAATTAAAGAGTAATGCCCATTGCCTTGGCTTTATAACCTAAGGCAATAATTTCACGTGATGGCTTACCCATAGCGTATTCAGTTACCTGAACGCCATTGCCAGCTTTACGTGCATTAGCATAGATCGCATAACCGTTTGAACGGATACGGCTTACTTCTGCGCTAATGTTCTTAACGCCAAAACGCTTTTCAGCTTGGCTAGCTGTCAATGTGTCGCCATTGTACAATGCGTTGAAGATCTTGTAAGTCTTAGTTTCTGGATTGAAAAATTTCATATTGTTTCCTTTGTGTTTTATATCAGTGTGTCGGTGCGTATCACCAACGTTTTACTAGTATAGTACAACACAAGATATTAAGCAAGTTCTTTGGCAGAATTTTCGTTAGATATTTTTCCAAAAAACTTCTGTGTTGGAAAACGTTTATGGGCTTCAATCAGCAAGCTACTCAAATCTGGTGCTTGGGCAACAAATTGTTTGGTATCTTTAATGTAAGCATAAAGTCCGTTGCCAACTTGTTCAATGAACAATTCAGTGCCTTCTGCACTAACAATGCCATCGTCCTCTTCCTCGTTTATCTTTTTGATCTTGTTAAGCATGTCAATAACACGTTCTGGATTTTCGCTGATATTGGCTAGAAAGATAATACCCCTAGCATGCCAACCAATCCAAAATGCAACTACGGCCACGACAATGTATATTAAAAAGTCCATAAGAATCTCCAATTGGTAAGTTTATTTAATCAATTCTAAGTTAATAATTTTGGCTACCCTAGACCCTACATCTTCTCCGCTGGGGATCACGTAAGTTTGGCTATCGTGTCGATCCTTACGGTCGTCATATCTGCGCACATTCAAGATGCGGCCACCTACTGCTGATGTCAGTTCAAAGGTGATTCGATCTTGTCCTTCGGCATTGCCGCGTTCTACCATTGCTGTTGTACCCATACCTATTGCCATTTGTTTGTTATTTTTTAGCCAGCTGTTTTGTGGTTCTTCGTATTCGCATTTGTTTTCCCACATATGACGAACTTTGGTGTAAAGCCATTTATCAAAGATCTTCATCATCTGAGCTTTCATCTACGATTGCTACTTTTCCATGTCCTGATAGCAGATTATGGACTAGCTGTGTTTTACCTTCAGCCCATTCCTGATCACTCAGTCCATGCCATCCTACACATTTACCCGTTGGGCTACGGCCACAGCCGCAGTTACCAAACTCTTTGGGGTTTTCAGTTGCTCTTATTTGCATTTTTAATCCTCTCTATAATTAGTTTTGCTTCGCTGAACTCACCATCTTCAAGATAGTGTTCAATCAGTTGTTCCATTTGCTGGTGTAAGCCACGCAGGTACGGGCGTTGGTGCGCCGTTGAATATGGTTGTGTCCATTTAATAGTGTATAAATGTCTAGGTTCCATTAGTATGATCCTTTGTTAGTGCTGATACAAATAAAAACTTTTCGTATGCTTTACGAACAGTTGGGTTAGTTAACAGTTTGTCTGCCTCTACCTGCATGGCCTTGATACCGGCCTCGGCTGCTTCTCTATAACTACACCACTCAAGGGCATACTGATCTTTACCAAATGCCTTGGCCAATGCCTTCCATGCTTTTAACTGTGCTGGAGTTAATGGCTGATCACGTTCAGGAACACGCAACTTACTTGCCTCCATGATGCTGTTACTAATAGCATCTTCGGCAACTCGGGCCGCGGCTATCATTGGAGCATAAGCTGGATCAATGTTGAACCTACGACTTGATCCACCAGGGTACACATCAACCAAGTGTGTGCCTTTGGGAAAGCTGTCGCAGAACTCCGAACTATAGGTACTGTGCGGAATGTACTTGCGACCTTTTTTGATATAGAAGATTGTTTCTGTCATGCTGTATTATACTATCATTATGATTATATGTCAATCACAGTGTTGCCCCATTTGAGCGTCCACCAAGTGTAATCAACATCTTTGAGTTTGGCTACAATAGCATATTTGTATCCGTAACTAGCAACATCTGCCATTCGGTGCCATTCTGGAGTATCCACAGCCCGTTCCATTATCCATTCACCCATTTCACTTTGTTGCCAAGCCAATAATGGTTCAGCCGCATACAAGTCTGGATCTTCAACATCGCCCATTCTAAATCGGTGTACAATAACTGTGTGTATTTCGTGTACCCGATCACCAAATACCATAAACTTATCAATTACACGTTTTTCTTTTGGGCTGGCCATTGGGCCATTACTGGCTTGACTATAGTTGGCCAAGCTCTTTCTCTAACCACGGCTTGCAGTTAGTCCAAGTGGTATACACGTGGGCCTTGCCGCCTCGAGCTTCCCATTCTTCGCAATTTGAATGCCTGTCATCAATCAGGATATCTCCTGAGTTTTTACAGTGTCGCCATTTGTCGTAGCTGAATGGCCCGATGGTAACTGGTATGCCTGGGAAGTGTTGGTCTCCCCAATGTACTTTATCATACACCGCCAACGGCATTGAATAGTCGTGTGGTAGTGCTGTTAGGAATCGTAGTGTGTACTGCGGATTTTGAGCAATATATTCTTTGCACATGCCAACCAGCTCATGTGCGCCTTCCATTAATGGCAAGTCACGATAAAAGCGCAGGTCTTCTTTGAGTTTATCCCATTCCGCTTGAGGAATACGGTCACTGTCTTTGTTAACACGTAGCTTCAATATATCCTGTGCTCGTTCTTGCCAGGCGGCAACCACATCATCCATGTCTAAAAATATGTTCATAATTTTAATCTAGCGGCAAAGTCTCCTGAGCTGCCTAGTGTACCTTTTATAAAAGAGTTAAAGCATAATACAATACGAGTTTCATCTAATTGGTTAGGGCCTGCGCTATGTTGTAAGTTACTGGGAAATATAACCAGTGTACCTGTGTCTACTGGAATCCACCAATCATCGCTGTTGTAAATATTATTTGTTTTTATATTATATGTGAACGGCCAGTGTTTTGTAAAGTGATTTTGTCCATGCAGATTAAATTTATTATCTGGACTTGATTTCAAATACAAGCATCCACTAAACAAACTGTTTGGATGATTGTGTGGGGGATGATCAACACCCGGGGGATTACGTGACATCCAACTGGTTGTTATACGTATATCGTTGTCATAGCCACATATATTTGACACATATAACTGTAAATGCTGTTCACATAGTTTGCGTATGTTAGCAAGATCTGGACGATCTAATACATCAATGTTTTGGCTCAATCCACAGTCAGGACCAAGGCCAGGTAGTTGTTCTAATTCTGTTAATGTACTGTCTAATACACTAAGATTTAACCCAAACTGTACATATACCGGCGCAGAGAATAAAGGATATATTACTGGTGCTTGCATTACATCCCCCATCGAAGTATAAACCAATCTCTCTTTGACGCGGTATTAAATTCAAGTAGACGATCATCTCTATTAACCTTAGCACCAAACTTTTCCAATACCCAACGATCTATTGTCATGTTAGGAAACTCTTTGTTCCAATGTATATTATCATAATAGTAATCAGCAATTTGATTCCATACGCTTTCTTCAAATCTAGTTGTTATCATAGCCACCTCAGTGCAAACCAATTTGCATCTTCTTCCTGTTCAAATATCCAAACTAATCCCATGTTTTCAACTGGGCCTTTGATATGTTTTGCTGTCCACGCATCTACTTCAAGTCCCATTTCCCATGTCATTGGACTGAGTATAACCTTGCGCCACCCTAGTTCACAAAGCATATCGGCTAGAATTTGAAAGTCTATTTCATCAGCCATTCGTTTGCCAGCTCGATTAATAATATCTTCTTCTATATTCATTTCATATACTTTATTTGAAAAAATAAAAATCGTTTAGGATCCACAACATCGTAGTATTGTGTGTAGTTACCTGATCCATCTAGACCCATGCGAAGTCCGTATTTTTGTTCTACCCAATAAGGCATTGTGGGGCCGGTCATTTCAGCATTGTTTCCCACAGCTTCTCTATACTCGCTACGCACAGCATGTAGAGCTCCCCAATATTGTTTACGTTGTTCTGTCTTCATTCCATCCACCGTAATACAAACCAATTAAGATCTTTCTCTTCTAGAAACCAAAACTTACTGTCGTTAGCATACCAACGCTGATTTGGTTCTGGCGCAAGATTCTTCCGCTCTTTCCATAGACTGCCAGTAGGACCAAATCGTTGATAGCACCACAGTTCCATGTCGGGCCAGTTGTAACAAAACATAGGCGGCATTATTGTATAGTATCGTTTTCCGTAAATAGTACCGTTACTTATTGCCCAAGCCATTGTCATACATCCTTAGGATCTGGTCTTGGAATGCTATCACTCCATTTGAGGATAAACCATTCTCTATGTGCTTCTTTTTTAAATGACCACAAACGATCAGTCATGCTCATGCCAACACCTTCAGCATTGGCCCAAGCAATCATCTCCTCAAGTAGTTCAGGAGGCAATTGGTCTTTTTCAAATACAAGGCCCGGCAATCTAAACATGCCCACTTCACAGTTTTCCATCTTTATTCCCTATTACTTCACTAAACTTTAACAAGAACATTGTACGTTTGTTTTCACTATAAAAATCTAAATGTATTTGGTATTCACCATAACCACCGTCTGGTTTTATTACCCATTCATTATGCTCTCTGACTGTAAATCCTAATACACGTTTCATCTTATCCCTAATCATAAACATAGTTTTAGGGTGTTCTGTTTGTAACTCTTTGCGAATTGTTTTCCATTGATCAACAGTTAGTATTACGGGTTTCATCGTGTTTGATTAGCAATACTAGTGTAACCCTTGTGTGTGGGGTGTACTCGATCTGGACTAAGTTCATGATTACGAGCTTCGATAACATGATCGTGATATTTGTTAGCCACTGCCCATACTGCCTTGCGCTTGTCTTCTTTGATAGCTGGCACAATCCAATAGACACGGTCTGCCTTGACCAATTGGCGTAGCGTATCAAGTTCTTCAAATGTATTAATGTTCTTAGTATCGTTACTGCCCAAACTGATAATAATAGTTTTAGCCTGATTGTTGCCGTTAGTGTGCCATAAATGTCGATTAACATAGTCGTAACTGTTGATACCACTCTTGGCACGAGTTGTACATTCCTGTCGAATCTGTCCTACACCCACTGCTAGGCTATCGCCCATGATCAAACAATCTAACATCTCATATCTCCATGACGTGTGTCGTATATACTTAATTCTAAACTGTAGCCTACAAGCCCTAACATGACAGACACACCCGGGTGGTCACCTGTAAATGACAAACTAAAATTGATGTCAATTATGTGATGTGTTCGATATCCGTTAAACTCCCAGGCTTTGTGTTTGGCTAGTAGCCCTGACTTACCAAATAGAAAACGCCAACGTGTACTCCACGGATTGGTTACGTTAAAGTTAAGATTGAACATATTCCACCAGTGTAGCACTGCCGCCTGCTTGGGCCATGCGTTCAGCAAACCGTTCTAACATAGGAATGATACGCTCTGCATCACCTCCTGCTAGACCCATACCAATCATTGGAAGTCCGATGCGCCATTTGCCAAAGCGGCTGGCAATCTTGTCCAGCACACGTTCAAAGGCTGTGTATTCAAATACATCTCTTCCTGTGTTGCTTGTTCCATATTGGGTATAGGCATTAAGAATAACCAATCGACCACTCATGCCAATTGTGTACGTACCTAGCTTGCCAGGGTCACCACGTACAGTCTCAGCATCCGCTAAGTTCGCATCTGGAAACTGTTGTGCAATCTGTGCGGCGATACCTGCGCCCATTGTACAAAAACAATTACACCCATGTACAATGATGTCAAAGTCGTTAGCCTTGCCCATGGCAATCAAGTTGCCCTTTACTACTGTTAAACTGCTAGCCATACTAATCCTAAATAAGTTAATGAATGTGCCAATAAGATAAACAGGCTATCAAACATTGTTTTTATATAACCTATAGTTGATGTATACCAGTGCAAAGTTAAACAGAGCAAAGCCGTAACTTTCACGTAACAGTGCATCAATGCCGGCAAACACTAGCCAGCCAATAATAAACCAAGTAATCTCTACGCTGTAACTGCGATACCATTGTACAAATTTATCCATTATACATTCCTTTGTTGATGTCGATATTCTCGTTTGAGCCAGTACTTGTACATTTGAAAGTACCCGTCGGCAGTATAAGATGGAGTCTGCCCATAGGCTTCAAGCTCATCTTTATGCTCGAACCATTTTTCTCTGCACCACGTTCTAAAGTTCATACTGGCTCCTTTTACTTACTGTAATTATACGGCCATTAGACCAGCTTGTCAACATGTGAGAGCACCAAAAAGGTTGCCCATTTGTTGTTGCGACATCTAAGTGTATATGTGTCTTTGCCTGCACTGACAATAAACCAATCTTTGTAACGCACACCCAAATGGTTGTCACACCATGAATAAAAGTCTTTGAACTCCGGTGAATAGCTCTTGCCTAATTTAACTTTGATCGAATAGTCAAACCGTTCTAAGTAATCTTGATTAGGCGGAAAGTTTATCATGTTCTACAAATCGGGCTAGTAACTCAAAGTCGTCTTGGGCCTTCTTTAACTTTTCCAATGCCTTCATCAGTGCTGGATTGTTTTGGGCCAGGGTAAGTCTGTTCATGGCCATGGTACGTTGTGCTCTGGCCCATTGCAATAAATCCTGTGTGTCTTGATCTAAACTCACAGTGGCATAACTGCTGGGTAGTGATTGCCAGCCTGTGCCATTGAATACTTCTAAGTCTGTGTTGTTAATACGTATCATACCCTGGACAGGGTTGCTAGGATTTGCGCTAACGTAGGGCAAACTAGTATCACCACCTGATACTGTAACTCCGCAGGTGCCCATTAAGCCTTTAATCATTGTTACACCATCTCATCTATGTTGGCACCCTTGCCTGGATCCTTGGGACGCATCTGCTTTATTTCTTCCTGTCTATCAGTAATCACTTTGAGTTGTTGCTGTTTGATTGTTTGTTGTTGTGTCAGCTTGGCCAACTCAATGTTGTGTGCTACAGCTGGATCGATTCTGTCTACTTTCATTTCTTAAACCTCGGCATCACATTGTGTCCTGTGTATTGAAACGAGTCCAGCATGGGCAATAAGCCAGCCAAATCGTCGGCAGGATGTCGTTGTATCACAGGATGACGATCACCATCAGTCAGCATGAAGTACAGTTTCTCTGTGCCTTCTTCAATTTGATATTCAAAGATATATTCTAAGTCTTCAAGAGTCATGTTATTCGTCCCTGAGTTGTTTTGATTTCAGCATCAATACAAGTACCTTCCAAAATGGTTATTTCACCTTTGGTGCCTTGTTTCTCTGCTTCTTTAACCAAATTTCGCATATGCTGTTTTTGCATGTCCAAACTGGCTACACATTGAGCTTCATTTTTGTAGTGTGTTTTGCCCTGCATAAATTCACAGTTGCCGTTAAGGCAAATAAACAGCACAGGTATAAAGATAGTCATTTTCTCAATCCTTTGATGTCTTCGTATTTAACACGTATATTATGATGCCAAACAAATCCAATCATCATGGGCAAGTCCAAATGCACACTGACCATAGGGCCTTCCAGTTCACTGCGCATGTTGTCTCCATATGCAGTACCCACAAAAGGTATACCCTTGTATGTGCCTTCAATCCTATCACCAAAATTATATTTGGGCTCAGGGCGATTAGCTTTAAAGTAGTCTGCTAGGTTCATTCTTTGCACCTAACCACGTGTGAGAACATGGTGTTGCCGTTTTTCTGGGTGTAGGCGAACCGCAAAAAGCATCGTGGACATGTGATCCGTATGGTATGTGTCATAGTTCAACTGCCTCTACAGGTTGGTTGGGAATAGTGTTGGAGTCGTTATCCTGTGCAATCACAAATCCCAAGTCCAACATGATTTTTTGTTCGTCCCAAGTGCATCGAGGACGGAACACAAACAGTCTTAATGTGAGGTTGTCTTGACTGTAGTAAATCCTATAACGCACTTGCTCTATTCCCAATGCTTGAGCAAGTTCTTCTAAAGTAAAACTCTCTGGCCAATCTTCATCCACTATGGAGCGAGTCTTTTCAAAGTAAAAGTCCAGCATACGAGGTATGGCAGAACCCTTGCCCCAAAATGCGTTTTGCTTGCACCATTGAATAGTTTGGTCCAGCATCTCCACTGTGATTTCCCCAGTCATTCGCCAAGTCCAAAATCTTTTTGAAGCTGTATCATGGCATCATCATATCCATTTAGATACAATTTAGACATGCATTCCCGCACAATCAACTGGGCGAACTTTTCAGTATCGAAATAAGTCCAGGGCATTGACTCGTTGGGCACGGCTGATACTGTTGTTGTAGCCTGTTCAGCCAGTATTCGAATTCGTTCGTTCATAGTCGTTCTCCGCAATGTGGACACTTCTTAGCACTAGCATTACGCATTTCTTTCAGTGTCTGTTTTAGTTTGCTAGCATCGCGTAGCTGAGTTTTAAGCCACTTGCGATTTCTATCATGCTTGTCTTTGCTCAATTCTGTTTTAAGGTGTAGCTTCATCTTAGTCAGACGGCCCTCAAAGATTTCAATAAAGCCCGTTATGCCAGTTGACTCAGTGCTCATATTCAAACTCCTCATTGCTATTTTTAAGGGCCAGCCACGTTTCTTCTCTAGCTGTATATATCAGCCTGTTGTGTTCCAATATGGCCCTGCGTTCTTCTGCGTCAAGGGCCAGCCATGCCCTTACACTTTCATAATTACCATATGCTTGTCTGGGCATGTCACTGTGTATCCAACCCGCTAGTGCTTTGAGCGATTCAACTGAGTTAACAGGATGACAACTGCGTATAGCACTGACAAAGTCGTTGGCCAAGATGCCAGTAAAGCATGAGCCAGGCTCATAGCCATATATTAGATAGTTGGCCATGGGGTCAGCAAAGTCTCTGGGTACTTCCCATTTCTCGAATGTAGCGTAAAGTCTATTACGACTGTGTACTGTAATCATCATGCTAGTTCTTTCACGTGCTTGCAAGCACCCCTATATGTGTAGCCCGGGCAGGTACATGTACCCTCAGCTTCGTTAACATAGTACACACTGCCCTTGGACCCTTGTATGGCCTTTAGAACAACCTCTGGCTCAACCTGCATGGTAAACGCTGTGCTAGTGACCCTGTCAAACTTGCGCCCTGACTTGGAGAAGCCCTTGATTGGCTGTTTAAAGTAATAGGGTTCTGTCTCACCCTTCTTGATATAGGCCACAAGATTGTTGCCATCCAGTAGATATGTGTGTGCGGGAAATAAGCCCCCAGTAGTTTCACGAACAGCTTCCATTTGTGCCTCTATTTGTGTATGCGATGCGTCAATTATAACACTCAACGCATAACCTGTCAAGTAAATATGAGCATGTACACCGTAGCCCATTACCCTTTGGACCCTGCACTGATCAACTCAGCCCTGTTCCAAACACGTATCGAACCCAAAAGACTTCTGGGCAAACGCACTACAGGATGGCACTCACAGTATCGCTACTCAGTGGAAGCCGCGGGTTCATTCCGGCAGGTGATACAGTACATATTGAGCAGATACCCACACATGCTGTTGGATCGTTGGTGGATCAATGTGTGCGCACCCCGTGAGGAAACATTTGAACACTATCACGGCGACCACATGATCAGCATAGTGTATTATGTACAAGTACCCCCAGACTCAGGTGAAATTGAGTTTCAAAATGAACTAAAGGAATGGCAAGGATACCAACCC